>BNJU01004689.1_pt1 | contig 135813 bp, 173 predicted proteins | sample 8539281 | NCBI WGS metagenome assembly BNJU01 (sample SAMD00202456, study PRJDB9452) | human saliva metagenome | isolation source: human saliva | place: Japan | reverse complement strand
TTTCTAGTATTAATTTTTTTGTTTGAAGGGGCAATATAGTTTTTACATGATATAATTAAATTGTTGAGTTAATATTAGGAGATTATGATGGAGATTGATCAAAATAGTTTGCCTTTTTATTACCTGTAGCCTGCCCCTAAGGGCAGGTTTTTGTGTCTTAAGGAAACTATTTAACAGAATTTTTGATTAAAAAGTTTCATTTTAAGAGAGAAATTTAATTTCATAATCAATAAGCAAACGCTTGCATTCCTTTTTTTATTAGATTATAATAGGTTGGTATAAAAGCCTTCTGTAATAATATTGAAAAAAAGTGTAGAAAGTAAGGATTTAGAATATTTGTAGTCAAAAAAATACAATGTTGCTTCTTACGATAGGGAGATAGATATGGCAATGATAGAAGTGCAACATCTTCAGAAAAAAATTTTTGTGAAGACAGTTAAGGAGCCGAGGGTTAAAGGGAGCCTTTGCGCTCCTTTATTCATCCTGAAAAGCAGACCTTTTGAAGCGGTCAAGGATTTAACTTTTGAAGTTCCAAAAGGGCAGATTTTAGGATTTATCGGGAGCAAATGGTGCTGGGAAGTCGACCACCATCAAAAATGCTGACAGGAATTTTTGAAAGCCCGACATCTGGCTTTTTGTCGGATTAACGGCAAGATTCCGCAGGATAATCGCCAAGATTATGTCAAGGATATTGGAGTCGTTTTTCGGACAACGCACCCAGCTATGGTGGGATTTGGCTCTGCAAGAGACCTACACGGTTTTGAAAGAGATCTATGATGTACCGGACTCGCTTTTTCCATAAGCGCATGGACTTTTTGAATGAAGTTTTGGATTTGAAGGAATTTATCAAGGATCCTGTGCGGACTCTTTTCACTAGGTCAACGGATGCGGGCGGATATTGCGGCTTCCTTGCTTCACAATCCCAAAGTTCTCTTTTTAGATGAGCCGACTATTGGTTTGGATGTGTCGGTCAAGGACAACATTCGTCGGGCCATTACCCAGATTAATCAGGAGGAAGAGACAACTATTCTCTTGACCACTCATGACTTTGAGTGATATTGAGCAACTCTGTGATCGGATTTTTATGATTGATAAGGGGCAAGAGATTTTTGATGGGAACGGTGAGCCAGCTCAAGGAGACCTTTGGCAAGATGAAGACTCTCTCCTTTGACCTGACGCCAGGTCAAAAGTCATCTAGTCTCTCATTATGAGGGCTTACCTGATATGTCCATTGATAGACAAGGAAATACCTCAATATTGAATTTCGATAGTTCCCGCTACCAGTCGGCTGATATTATCAAAGCAAACCTTATCTGATTTTGAGGTCCGTGATTTGAAGATGGTAGATACGGATATTGAAGATATTATCCGTCGCTTCTATCGAAAGGAGCTCTAAGATGGTCAAATTGTGGAGACGTTATAAACCCTTTATCAATGCAGGGATTCAGGAGTTGATTAGCTATCGAGTCAACTTTATTCTTTATCGGATTGGCGATGTCATGGGGTGCTTTTGTGGCTTTTTATCTCTGGAAGGCTGTCTTTGATTCCTCCCAGGAGCCTTTGATTCAGGGCTTCAGTATGGCGGATATCACCCTCTACATCATCATGAGTTTTGTGACTAATCTTCTGACTAGGTCGGATTCTTCCTTTATGATTGGTGATGAGGTCAAGGATGGTTCCATTATCATGCGCTTGTTGCGACCAGTGCATTTTGCGGCTTCTTACCTCTTTACGGAGCTTGGTTCCAAGTGGTTGATTTTTATCTCTGTTGGACTGCCATTTTTAAGTGTCATTGTTTTGATGAAAATCTTATCTGGGCAAGGGATTGTAGAAGTGCTGGGACTAACTACCCTTTATCTTTTTAGCTTAACGCTGGCCTATCTGATTAACTTTTTCTTTAATATCTGCTTTGGATTTTCAGCCTTTGTATTTAAAAATCTTTGGGGTTCCAACCTACTTAAGACTTCCATAGTGGCCTTTATGTCTGGGAGTTTGATTCCCTTGGCTTTCTTTCCAAAGGTCATTTCAGATATTCTGTCCTTCTTACCTTTCTCATCCTTAATTTACACTCCGGTCATGATTATTGTTGGGAAATACGATGCTAGTCAGATTCTTCAAGCACTTTTGCTTCAGCTTTTCTGGCTTATAGTGATGGTGGGCTTGTCTCAGTTGATTTGGAAACGAGTCCAGTCATTTATCACCATTCAGGGAGGTTAGTATGAAAAAATATCAACGCATGCATCTGATTTTTATCAGACAGTACATCAAGCAAATCATGGAATACAAGGTAGATTTTGTGGTTGGTGTGTTGGGAGTCTTTCTGACTCAAGGCCTGAACCTCTTGTTTCTCAATGTCATCTTTCAACACATTCCCTCCCTAGAAGGTTGGACTTTTCAAGAAATTGCCTTTATCTATGGATTTTCCTTAATTCCAAAGGGACTAGATCATCTCTTTTTTGACAATCTCTGGGCTTTAGGTCAACGACTAGTTCGAAAAGGGGAGTTTGACAAGTATCTGACTCGTCCTATCAATCCTCTCTTTCACATCCTCGTTGAGACCTTTCAGATTGATGCCTTGGGTGAACTTTTGGTCGGTGGAATTTTACTAGCGACAACGGCGACTAGCATTGCTTGGACTCTTCCAAAATTCCTGATTTTTCTAGTTTGTATTCCTTTTGCGACCTTGATTTATACTTCCTTGAAAATTGCTACAGCCAGCATCGCTTTTTGGACCAAGCAGTCAGGTGCCATGATTTACATTTTCTATATGTTTAATGATTTTGCCAAGTATCCCGATTTCTATTTACAATTCGCTCCTTCGTTGGTTAATTAGCTTTATTGTACCTTTCGCCTTTACGGCCTACTATCCTGCCAGCTATTTCTTGCAGGGCAAGGATGGACTCTTTAATATTGGTGGTTTGATTCTGATTTCTCTTATCTTCTTTTGCATCTCTCTGAAACTTTGGGACAGGGGGTTAGATGCCTACGAAAGTGCTGGTTCGTAAGAGCTAAAGTAAGACTAAAATCAAGAAAAGGAACTTATGATGTTTGTAATTAAAGAAGTCAAGGGTGAAGATCAAAAAAATGGCAGTTGTCGCTGAGATTTTAAAGGGATTTGCCAGAATGGTTTGGAATACCAGAAAGCACGCAAGCCTACATCGAAGGAGCTAAGGATTTACGAGTTTGGGCTGCTTATCAAGAAAGTGATGTAGTAGGGTTTATAAGTTTATCATATTCGAGTGAAGATTGTGCTGAAATTGACTGTCTAGGCGTGAAAAAATCATTCCAAGGTCAAGGAATTGGAAGGGAATTAATTACGACTATAGAAAGAGAAGCAGTCAAACAAGTGGACTACCCTACAGGTCAAAAACAGTCGCAGAAGGTTCAAATAAAGATTATGACCGAACAAATGTCTTTTTATCGCAGTCTTGGTTTTAAAAAAACTAGAGATTTTTTTCCGCAACTATGGGATCTTAAAAATCCTTGTCAGATTTTGATTAAAAAGATCAACTAAAAGTGCTTGACATCCGCTATCAGAGTGCTATACTGAGAAGGTAATCGCCGAATTAGCTCAGTTGGTAGAGCAACGCACTCGTAACGCGTAGGTCACAGGTTCGATCCCTGCATTCGGCATCAAACCACACAAGAAAAAGCCTATTGTGACGAGCTTTTTTTGATGTTGAATCACTTTTTGTACCAAAATTTGTACCAAATGATTATAAAAATTTTCAAACTCATCTTTGCTTTTCTCAATTGTCATGAACTATAATGGTTTTACGAAGGAGAGGAAGCATCCCCTAAAAATGGCTAGTTCGTCTGGTTCATTCATGTTCATGTAACCAGATAGTCCGATAATTTGACCGCTTATCCAAATTTCCTTGTCACCTTTGCTTCTGTTTGTTATAGTAGGTTTATCAAAAGAAGCCAGTCTTCTGATAACATTATAAAAAGAGGTAGTATCATGAAAAAATTAATTGGGTTTGGATTTATCCTTGCAGCTCTCGCCGTTATCACTTTTAGTATCATTGGTTATCCGAAAATAGATGCCAATCTTTGGCCCTTGGTTCCAGTTGTCTTGTTTGCTTTCTTTACGTTTGAAAATGCACTCAAGAAAGACTACAAGTCCAGCTTGATTTGTGCCGTCATTGGTTTTATCATCGCCAATGGCATCTATGACCTTCTTCCGATTTCAAATGGGGTCGTGATTACTGCGGGTGTCTTGGCTTGTCTTGGTCTTGGTTTTCTCTTTCCAGACGCACCAAAAGAAAAATAATGCTTCCAATTTTATTCGCTTCAGGGGCTTGGTATGAAGAGATTTCTTCAGACCGAGTCCTTTTTAGCTGTTTGAAAGCACCACTTAGGGGCTGAAAAGAACCACTTACCGAAAAGGTCTTGTAAGATTTTGAACACCTGTTATAATGTTACTAACAAAGGTTAAGAAAGGAGTCCTATGAAAGTTCGTATCGAATTAGATCCGCAGATGGATGAGCCAGAAATGATCATTCGGGCTCCTCGATTGACGGAGGATGTCGCCCGCTTGCAACAGCTGATCTTGGAGCAAAAAATGACGCCCTTGACCTTTTACAAGGATCGAAGCGAGTACTTTGTAGATGTGTCAGAAATTCTCTCTTTGAGACAGATGGTGAAAAGATCTATGGGCATACCAGAGAAGAGGCTTACGAGGTCCGTCAAAAACTCTACGAGTTGGAAGAAATCTTGCCGATTGCTTTCTGTCGCATCTCCAAGTCGACCATCGTCAATACCAAGCAGATTTATTCCATCGAAAAATCTTTTTCGGGAACCAGTACAGTAAACTTTTATCAAACCCATAAGCAGGTACACGTGTCCCGACACTATTATCAACTCTTAAAAGAACGGTTAAAGGAAATGAGGTAACAAAATGAAAAATAAATTAATTGGGATTTTCTTAATCCTCCTAGCAGCTTTGGTGCTCTTACAAGGCTATTTTGTAAAATGGGAGATCAGTATCTGGACGCTGGCTTGGGTTGTCTTGCTCGCAGTCCTTTCCCTCTCTAGTTTCTTGAAGCGCCACTTTGGTTGGGGATTTCTATATGGGATTTTGGCCCTCTTCTCCCTTAACGGCCAATACCATTTTCTTCCAGTATCCAATTCGGTGGTCATCTTTTCTTCTATTTTAGCGGTGATCGGTCTCAATATTCTCTTCAAGCCTTCCAAAAAAGCAAAAGCGACTTGGAACTCCTACACAGCAGGAACATCTTCTCAAACTGCTGGCAATGACATCGATGTCTCCTTCTCTACAGTGACCAAGTATTTGAATGACCAGAATTTTACGGGTGGGAGTGCGGATGTGAGTTTGGGAGAAGCTTCTATCTATTTTGACAATTGCCGGATCGAAGGGCCGTCAGCCCAGTTTGCGGTGGATGTCTCCCTTGGGAAGTTTGAGTCTCTATGTCCCGAGCGACTGGCGGGTTCATGTCAATGTAGAAAGTTCTCTGTCAGCTATCCAACACCAGGAAAATCCTAGCAATTTAACCAGCAAAGGACTTTTACATCGTCGGAGAGGTCTCACTGGGGAATCTAGAAATCATCTATGTAGGTGAGAATTCCTTTTCATAAGCCGATCTAAGAAAAACTTATTCAAAGGTCTTGCCAAGAGAAAGTTTTTTTGGTAATATAGTACGGTATGTGGTGCTAGCACATCCGTAATATTAGATCTAATAGGAGGCAAAACAGAATGGCTAAAGTATGTTATTTTACTGGTCGTAAGACTGTATCAGGAAACAACCGTTCACACGCGATGAACCAAACCAAACGTGCCGTAAAACCAAACCTTCAAAAAGTAACTGTCCTTATCGATGGTAAACCTAAAAAAGTTTGGGCTTCAGCTCGTGCATTGAAATCTGGTAAAGTAGAACGCGTTTAATAAAGAAAGAAGGCTGGGCATAAAGTGTCCAGCCTTCGCTTTTTGATAGGAATAGTAGTATGACGCAGTGGTTGATTGGAACTACTCATGTTTGAAACATTCGTACTTCCTAATCAACTGCGCGGGGGTGGGAAAATTGAAAAGGTTTGGGGAACCTTTTCAACTTTTTTTATTTTACGGAGTTCCTTCCCACTCCCTTTTCTTTTTCTTCATTTTTTCTCTTTTTGGACATTTGTATCAACCGATAGGAGAAAGGTGTATCCCTTTTACACGCGCCCTCTTTTATGGTAAAATAGAATATAAAATACTTTTGAGGTAGAAATTATGACAGTAAAAATCAATACAAAAGATGGTCAAATTGAATTGACCGATGATGTCATCGCAACTGTTGTAGGCGGTGCAGCCACTGAAATTTTTGGAGTGGTTGGGATGGCCAGCAAAAACGCGATTAAAGATAATTTCCAAGCTCTCTTAGGTAAGGAAAACTACTCTAAGGGTGTCGTTGTGAAAACAGCGGAAGCAGGAAGTATTGTGGTTGATGTTTACACTGTTTTGAGCTATGGTACAAAGATTAGCGAAGTCTCAAAAAATATTCAAGAGCGTGTCAAATTCAGTTTAGAAAATCAACTTGGAATCACAACGGATACAGTCAACGTCTATATCCAAAACATTAAAATTGTGGGAGAATAATCGTGTCTAAAATTACAACTAGTTTATTTCAAGAAATGGTCCAAGCAGGGGCTACTCGCTTAAATAAACAAGCCGAGTATGTCAATTCATTGAATGTTTTTCCTGTACCTGATGGTGATACTGGAACCAACATGGGGATGACCATTGAAAATGGTGCAAAAGAAGTAGCCGATCGCTCTGCTTCAACTGTTGGTGAAGCAGCAAATATCTTTGCGAAGGGGCTTTTGATGGGAGCGCGTGGAAACTCAGGAGTGATTACTTCTCAGTTGTTCCGCGGATTTTCTCAAAGCGTCAAAGACAAGGATGAATTGGATGGGGCAGCTCTTGCGGCAGCCTTCCAAGCAGGGGTTGAAGTAGCCTATAAAGCGGTTATGAAGCCTGTAGAAGGAACCATCTTGACCGTTTCTCGCGGTGCTGCTATCGGTGCCAAGAAAAAAGCAGAATCTACCAATGATGCAGTAGAAGTCATGCGTGCAGCCCTTGAAGGAGCTAAAACAGCTCTTGCCAAAACACCAGATATGCTTCCTGTATTGAAGGAAGTCGGTGTGGTGGACTCTGGTGGTCAAGGTTTGGTCTTCATCTATGAAGGATTCCTATCAGCTTTGACAGGAGAATTCATCGCTTCTGAAGAATTTGTGGCGACTCCAGCAACCATGTCAGAAATGATCAACGCAGAGCACCACAAGTCCGTAGCAGGTCATGTGGCAACCGAAGATATCACCTTTGGTTACTGTACAGAGATCATGGTCGCTTTGAAACAAGGTCCAACCTATGTCAAAGACTTTGACTACGACGAATTCCGTAACTATTTGAACAATCTTGGGGATTCTCTATTAGTCGTCAACGATGATGAAATCGTCAAAGTCCACGTCCATACTGAAGATCCAGGTCTTGTCATGCAAGAAGGATTGAAATATGGTAGCTTTGGTCAAAGTAAAAGTGGACAACATGCGCAACCAGCACGAAGCACAAGTTGAAAAAGAAGAGCGCCAAGCGAAACCAGCTGAAGCAAAAGAATATGCGATCATTGCAGTCGTTGCGGGTGACGGATTAGCGGATATCTTCAAAGCGCAAGGAGTGGATTACATCATCTCTGGTGGTCAAACCATGAACCCTTCAACAGAAGACTTTGTCAAAGCTGTTGAAGAGTTGAATGCGCGCAACATCATTATCTTGCCAAACAACAAGAACATCTTGATGGCGGCTCAATCTGCAGCAGAAGTCATTGAGCAACCAGCAGCAGTCGTAGAGACGAAGACCATCCCTCAAGGATTGACCAGTCTTCTTGCCTTTGATGAGAGCAAGTCGATCGAAGAAAACTACGAACGCATGAGCGCTTCATTGGAAGATGTTGTTTCAGGTAGTGTGACGACAGCCGTTCGTGATACCACTATTGATGGTCTTGAAATCCATGAAAACGACAATCTTGGAATGGTTGATGGTAAGATCGTCGTTTCCAATCCAGATATGATGGAAACCTTGACAGCAACCTTTGACAAGATGTTAGACGAAGATAGTGAAATTGTCACGATTTATATCGGTGAAGATGGTAAAGAAGAACTAGCCAATGACTTGGCTCAAAACTTGATGGCTAAATATGAGGACGTCGAAGTCGAAATTCATCAAGGAAATCAACCAGTTTACCCATATTTGTTTAGCGTTGAATAATCAAAAAATTTCAAAAATAGTAGGAAAAAGAGCCAAAAAATGATTTTTTGGCCCTTTTTTTGATAAAAAAAGCTTTTATGAAAGCGATTAGATAGGTGTTTTTAGACAATTTTTATTTGATATGTTATACTTTAGAAAAATAGAAATAGGAGAAAAAAGCAAATGAAAAAGGTAATCTGCTTTTTAGGAGCTTTGCTTTTTGGTGATGACAGGGTGTGCTACTAAGTCCCAGTCCACAGAAACATCAAAAAGCTCAACCACTACTTCGATAGAAAAAAGTGAAACTGTTACCAGTGAGGCAAAAGGAAGAAACCAAGGTTCTCACTGCAGAAATCAATGGCAATCAACATCGCTACACCATCACGACAAAAGGTGATAAGGTTCAGAAATTAAAGTTAGATGTTTTATCGGCCCTACCAGAAAAAATTGCCACTAACTCAGCTAATCTAAGTCCTGAAGAAATGACAAAAATTATCAATGAAGGTTTGCAGTCAGATTCAGAATACAAGGCTCTGAAAGACACAGCTGGCTTCAGTATCGAATATAAGGTCACTCCAGAGAAAAAATTAGCCTCAACAGTCTCTGTTGATATGGAAACCATTGATTGGGACAAGGTTAAAGATCTATCTTACTTTAAAGATCTTGGTATCGGTGACCTGAAAAGACATCAAGGCATCGACTGTTTTCACAGGATTAAAACTCCATGGTTTCAAAGAAGAAACCCCAGCACCATAGGTTTGGACTCTTGTCCGGCCTTTTTTTATTTTCCATGACATTTGTCATGTGAGCCAGTGACAAAATCATCTAGTGGCCTGTTATTCCTTTCGCTATAATATAGTCAGAAAGTAAGAGGTAAGGAAAAATGAAACAATGGTTCTATAAAGTGTTTACGTTAACAGTGGTTGGGATGGTCGTCTATTTGATCTTTTCAAAGGATGATAGTCTCTATTACCATTTCCCTTGGGAATTGTTTGCCGGGATTGGCATCATGAGCTGGGCGGTCCAAGAAGGTCTAAAAATGGTCAAGGCTGTTAAAAAGGAGATGGAGCAATGAAAAAGAAACTTGAAATTGGATTGGTAGCTGTTTTGTGTTTGCTCCTTTGGGCAACTGAGATGATGACGGGCTGGTTTTCTGCCCATTTTCCTAGCTGGTTTTTCCAAACGGTTTGGGGAGTGACCTTGGTCGTCTATGTCATCATTCCAGCTGGCCAGATTTGGTTGAAAGGAGAGTCTCATGAGTGTCATTAGAGTAGAGAACTTGAACAAAAGTATTAAAGGAAAGGTGATCCTAGAAGATCTTTCTTTCACAGTTGAGAGAGGGGATTGCTTGGCTTTGATTGGGCCAAACGGAGCTGGGAAAACAACCTTGATGGATTGCCTCCTAGGAGATAGGAAGGTGACTTCTGGAATCATTAAAATAGAAGGAAAAGCTCCTGGTCATCCTCAGTTAAAGGATAGTGTCTCTTATCTCCCTCAAGAGAATGCCATCGTGCAAAAGCTAACCGTGCAGGAACTGATCAGTTTCTTTCGCTCCATTTATCCCAACCCTTTAACGGTCAATGACATCGATGATTTATTGCGTTTTACTCCAGAACAAAAGAAGCAATTAGCCAGTAAGCTGTCTGGTGGGCAAAAGCGTCTCCTATCCTTTGTGTTGACCTTGATTGGTCGTCCCAGTCTTCTGTTTCTGGATGAGCCAACGGCTGCCATGGATACGTCCACTCGCCAACGCTTTTGGGAGATCGTCGGGCATTTAAAGGACCAAGGTGTGACTATAGTCTATTCTTCCCATTACATCGAGGAAGTAGAGCATACAGCTGATCGGATCCTGGTCTTGCACCAGGGCCATTTGCTTCGGGATACGACACCTCTCGCTATGAGAAGCGAAGAGGTAGAAAAACATTTCACCCTGCCTTTGCGTTACAAAGCTCTAGTGGCCGAGATGGAAGGGATTGGTCAAGTGACGGTCAAACCCGATGCCCTTCAGGTTGTGACAGGTGATGCCAATCGTTTGTGGAGGCGATTGCAGGAAGAAGGATGTTCGATCCAAGAGATCGAGGTGACCAATAGAAGTTTATTGGATTCTATTTTTGAAAATACAAAGGAAGTAGGTAGAGAAGATGAAACGCATGAAAGCTCTCGGCGTGGTTGAGTGGCATTTGACTAGACGCCAAGCCATTTATTACTTGTTATCAATTGGGATGCCCACGGCCTTTTATCTCTTCTTTTCAGGGATGTACCAGGACACACCAGGGAGCACCCTGCTCACTTTATGAGGGATTATCTCCTTCCATGACGGCTTTTTCCATGATGTCTACGGCTATCTTTTCTTTTCCAACAGTTCTTGAAACCGATCGACTCAACAATTGGCAAAAAGTCTTGCGCCATACCCCGGTATCTATGGTAGAATATTATCTAATAAAGGTTGCGGGTCTCTTTGTCGATTTTCTCCTATCGATTGGAGTTGTCTTTACCGTGGGCCATGTGGTGCGCCATGTGAATATGTCCCTACAAGATTGGATTTTGTCGGCCTTTATTCTCATCCTAGGAAGCCTAGCGTTTGTGGCTTTGGGTCTGGTCTTGACCCTGCTTCCTTCTAGTCAATTGATGTCTGTTGTGGGTAATCTCCTTTACATGGGGCTCGCTGTCATGGGTGGCCTTTGGATGCCCATTAGCCTCTTTCCAGAATGGATGCAAGCCATCGGCAAATGCCTACCAACCTATCAATTGATGGAGCTGATCAAGACCTTTTTAAACAAGGGGCAGATCAATGTTCTCGCTAGTGTCTATTTAACCTTGTTTACCCTGGTCTTGTTTACCCTTGTCATTGTTTATCGTCGTCATTCTGAGGTTCGTTCATGATTGAAAAACTCAAGCGTATCCATTATATGTTTTACGCTAGCCTAGTCTTTATGGGCTTTCCCTTTATCTCTATTTTATTAGGGGAGGTCCCCTACTGGCACTTCTTTTTAGCCCTCTTGTTTATTGCTTCCTATCTAGGAGTCTTGATTACTGAAAACAAAAAGCTGACCTGGATTTGTTGGCTGTACCTCCTAGCCTATGTAGTAGGGAATACTCTTTTTATTAACGCCAACTATTTTTGGTTTTATTTCTTCATCAGCAACCTATTGGTCTATCACTTTGAGATTCACAATTTTCGCTCTCCCTATCTTTGGACAGTTTTTCTATCGCAATTCCTGCTTTTTGGGGCCATCTTTTTCAAACAGAGTGCGATGGAGTATGAATGGGTATTTTTAATCATTATTTTCTTTTTTACCCATGCCATGACCTACGGCATGATTCGGATTAGGATGGTGGAAGAGTTGAAAGCTGATCATGCCAAGCAAAATGCCCAGATCAATCTTTTGCTGGCAGAAAACGAGCGCCATCGGATTGGCCGCGATCTGCATGATAGTCTAGGCCACACCTTTGCCATGCTCAGTGTCAAGGCAGACCTGGCTGATCAATTCTTAGCATTGGGTCAAGTTGAGAAGGCGCAGGAGCAGGTGCAAGAGATTCAAACCATCAGTCAGGAGTCCATGCACCAAGTCCGAGAGATTGTGGAGAACTTGAAGCAGCGAACCCTGGCAAGAGAGCTAGAAACCGTCAAGCAAATGCTAGAAGTGGCGCAAGTAAAAGTGAAAATCCAAAACAATCTCGATACAGCCAGTATCTCACCGATCCTAGAGTCTGCTCTGGCCATGGTGTCTCTGGAATTGGCTACTAATATGATCAAACATGCCAAAGCAACGCAAGCCCTTCTCTTATCGCTCCACTGAAACAGGTGTAGAAATGATCGCAGAAGACGATGGGATCGGTTTTTGACAAAGTCTCCGACAAGGACCTGCACTCGATTCGCGAACGGATTGCCTTGTTGGGAGGAGAGCTGAGATCAGTCATCAATACAAGCCGACCCGCATAGAAATACGGATCCCCTATCAAGAAAGGAAATAAGATGCGCTTATTAGTTGCAGAAGACCAAAGTATGCTACGCGATGCCCTCTGCCAGCTCTTGCTTTTGCAAGAGGATGTAGAAGAAGTCTTGCAGGCCGGAGACGGGCAAGAAGCTATTCGCTTACTCGAAACCCATCCAGTTGATATTGCTATCCTAGATATTGAGATGCCCATCAAAACAGGGCTAGAAGTGTTGGAATGGGCCAAAAGTCAACAACCCCAGCTCAAGGTTGTCATCGTTACCACCTTTAAGCGGCCAGGTTACTTTGAGCGGGCCCTGAAGGCAGGAGTCGATGCCTATGTTCTAAAAGAACGCCGGATCACGGACTTGATGGGCACCCTGCATACCGTTTTGGCAGGTCAAAAAGAATATTCTCCTGAATTAATGGAGGGAATCTTGACCCATCCCAATCCTCTAAGTTCTCAGGAGCAAGCAGTCCTAAAAGAAGTCGCCAAAGGAGCTTCCAACCAAGAAATTGCTGATCGATTATTTCTCTCTAACGGGACCATCCGCAATTATATGTCAGCCATTCTGACCAAGTTAAATGCAGAGAATCGGACTGAGGCAGCAAAGATTGCCCAAGAAAAGGGTTGGTTATAAGGAAGAAAAGAGAGTGGGACAGAAATCGGTAATTGGTTAGAATTCGATTTCGTCGTCCCACCTCCGCACAGTTGAGTAGGGCTGTAAAAGCTGATGGAATCAGCGTAGTAGAGCCCACTCAACCACTGCGTCTTGCTCGACAATCCAAAGACAATTGAGAGTAGCTGGGTCAAAATGAACAACCCGCTATATGTAGCCTACCATGATGAGGAGTGGGGGCGTCCCCTCCATGATGACCAAGAGCTTTTTGAATTGCTTTGCATGGAGACTTATCAGGCTGGTCTTTCTTGGGAAACGGTACTCAATAAACGACAAGCCTTCCGTCAAGCTTTTCATGGTTACCACCTTCAACACGTCGCAGACATGACAGATGAAGAACTGGAAGCTTTGATGAATAATCCAGCTATCATCCGAAATCGTGCCAAAATCTTTGCGACACGTTTTTTACAAGTCCAGGCAGAATTTGGCGCCTTTGATGTTTATCTTTGGTCTTTTGTTGATGGAAAAACCATGGTCAATGATGTCCTGGACTACAGTCAAGCACCAGCCAAAATGCCTTTGTCTGAAAAAATATCTAAGAATCTCAAAAAACGAGGCTTAAGTTTACTGGACCAGTCGCTGTTTTGTCCTTTATGCAGGTTGCAGGTCTGGTTGATGACCATGAGAATGATTGTGAATGGAAAGGAAATTAAATGATGTCTAACAAAAATAAGGGAATTCTGATTTTTGCAATTCTCTATACAGTTCTCTTTGTGTTTGATGGTGTTAAATTGCTGTCTTATTTGATGCCATCTGCCATTGCGAATTATCTACAATATCTACTCTATGTAGTATTAGCTCTATATGGCTCTTTCTTGTGCAAGGATAGATTGATCCAACAATGGAAGGAGATTAGAAAAACTAAAAGAAAATTCTTCTTTGGTGTTTTAAAAGGCTGGCTCTTTCTATTCCTCACGGACTTTCTCTTTGAATTTCTATTGTCAATATTAAGGCAGTTTTTGGTAATAGACGGACAAAGTCTAAATCAGTCGAATCTTCAAAGCACCTTTCAAGTCCAACCGCTACTGATAGCAGTTCTCGCCTGCATCATTGGACCCTTGATGGAAGAACTCTTATTCCGTCAAATTCTATTGAGATATTTGAGAAAAAGTCTGCCAACTTGGCTGAGTATCTTCATAGTCGGCCTTGCTTTTGCCTTAATCCATATGCACAGTTTGTCTTTGTCAGAGTGGGTCGGTGCAATCGGTTATCTAGGTGCTGGCCTTGCCTTTTCAATTATCTATGTGAAAGAAAAGGAGAATATTTACTATCCCCTACTTGTTCACATGTTAAGCAACAGCTTTTCCATCATCGTTTTAGCTATCGGTAGTTTGTGATGAAAATGCTAGTAACGATACTGAAAAAGAGGCTGGGACAAAAGTCTCTTATCTCCAAAAAAGCAACGGTTTCGCAATTGGGAATCTCTAGCTTTTTTGTGACTGAGAACTTTTTGTCCCAGACTCCTTTTTTGATTGGATTGTTCATTTTTCAGGAGAAATCTCATTATTCGAATTTGGATAGAAAATTCAGAAAATTTGTGATTTTTACTTGAAATATTTTCCAAAAATGGTATGATAGTAGCATGCTCATTTGATAATCAAAGAAACAGAAAGGAGAGACATGGAGAAAATTACCTTAGAAACTGCAAAGACAGGTTCAGAGCTTGTGCTAGAAACGCTTCGAGATCTTGGGATTGATACCATTTTTGGGTACCCGGGTGGAGCCGTTTTGCCCCTTTACGATGCTATTTATAGTTTTAAAGGGATCAAACACATTCTTGGCCGACATGAACAAGGCTGCTTGCATGAAGCTGAAGGCTACGCCAAATCAACTGGAAAGTTGGGTGTCGCAGTCGTCACTAGTGGACCTGGGGCAACCAATGCCATTACAGGTATTGCTGATGCCATGAGTGATAGTGTCCCTCTTCTTGTATTTACTGGACAGGTCAACCGTTCCGGTATCGGGAAGGATGCCTTCCAAGAGGCAGATATTGTTGGGATTACCATGCCAATCACCAAGTACAATTACCAAGTGCGAGAGACAGCAGATATTCCACGGATTATTACTGAAGCGGTCCATATTGCGACAACTGGTCGTCCAGGCCCTGTCGTCATTGACCTTCCAAAAGATGTCTCTGCCTTAGAAACAGATTATATATTCAACCCAGCAATCAACATTCCAAGTTACCAGCCTACCATTGAGCCAAATGAATTACAGATTAAGAAATCTTGAAGCAATTGGGCAAGGCTAAGAAACCAGTCCTTTTGGCTGGGGGTGGCGTTAGCTATGCGGAAGCGGCAGAAGAATTGGTAGCCTTAGCAGAACGCTATCAGATCCCTGTAGTGACTAGCCTTTTAGGTCAGGGAACGATTGCGACAAACCATCCTCTCTTCCTTGGAATGGGTGGGATGCACGGTTCATTTGCGGCCAACATTGCCATGACCGAAGCGGATTTCATGATCAGTATTGGCTGTCGTTTCGATGACCGTCTGACAGGAAATCCAAAGACCTTTGCGAAGAATGCCAAAGTCGCTCATATTGATATTGACCCAGCAGAGATTGGTAAAATCATTGCAGTCGATATTCCTGTCGTTGGTGATGCGAAGAAAGCTCTACAACAGTTGTTGGCAGAGCCAGTGGTTCACAACAATACGGAGAAATGGATCGAGAAGGTCACAAAAGATAAGAACCGGGTTCGTTCTTACGATAAGAAAGAACGCGTGGTCCAACCCCAAGCAGTTATTGAACGCGTGGGTGAGTTGACCAAGGGGGATGCCATCGTCGTGACAGACGTTGGCCAACACCAAATGTGGGCAGCTCAGTACTACCCATATCAAAACGAACGGCAATTAGTGACTTCTGGTGGTCTAGGGACCATGGGATTCGGTGTACCAGCTGCAATTGGTGCTAAGATTGCTAATCCAGACAAAGAAGTTGTGCTCTTTGTCGGAGATGGTGGCTTCCAGATGACCAACCAAGAATTGGCAATCTTGAATGTTTACAAGATTCCGATCAAGGTTATCATGCTCAACAACCATTCACTTGGGATGGTTCGGCAGTGGCAAGAAGCCTTCTATGATGGACGAACATCAGAGTCCGTCTTTGAAACCTTGCCAGACTTCCAATTGATGGCGCAAGCCTATGGGATTAAGAATTACAAATTTGATAATCCCGAAACCCTTGAGAAGGATTTGGAAGTCATTACCGAAGATGTACCAATGTTCATCGAGATTGACATTTCTCGGAAAGAACACGTTTTACCAATGGTACCAGCTGGTAAGAGCAATCATGAGATGTTGGGGGTGAAGTTTAATGCGTAGAATGTTAACAGCCAAACTTCAAAACCGGTCTGGGGTTCTCAACCGCTTTTACCGGTGTCTTGTCTAGACGACAAGTCAACATTGAGAGCATCTCAGTGGGAGCGACAGAAAATCCGAATGTATCACGGATTACCATCATCATCGATGTTGCATCTCATGATGAAGTCGAACAAATCATCAAGCAACTCAATCGCCAGGTCGATGTGATTCGCGTCCGAGACATTACAGATAAACCTCACCTAGAGCGTGAAGTGATTCTGATCAAGGTCTCTGCACCAGCAGAGAAACGAGCAGAATTGCTGGCTATTATCCAGCCCTTCCGCGCGACTGTGGTTGACGTGGCTCCAAGCTCCATCACCGTGCAGATGACAGGAAATGCAGAGAAGAACGAAGCTCTCTTGCGTGTCATTCGTCCTTATGGGATTAAGAATGTCGCACGGACTGGTGCAACTGGCTTTACCCGCGATTAAAATCCAACCTAAATTTGTTAAAACAGCCTAAGAGGCAATAAAAATAGAAAAGAGAGAAAAAAACTATGGCAGTTCAAATGGAATACGAAAAAGATGTAAAAGTAGCAGCACTTGACGGTAAAAAAATCGCCGTGATCGGTTATGGCTCACAAGGTCATGCCCACGCTCAAAACTTGCGTGACTCAGGTCATGATGTGATCATCGGTGTACGTCCAGGTAAATCTTTTGACAAAGCAAAAGAAGATGGTTTTGATACTTACACAGTGGCAGAAGCAACTAAATTGGCTGACGTTATCATGATCTTGGCTCCAGACGAAATCCAACAAGAATTGTACGAAGCAGAAATTGCTCCAAACTTGGAAGCTGGTAATGCTGTTGGATTTGCACATGGTTTCAACATCCACTTCGAATTCATCAAAGTTCCTGCAGATGTAGATGTCTTCATGTGTGCGCCTAAAGGACCTGGTCACTTGGTACGTCGTACGTATGAAGAAGGATTTGGTGTTCCTGCACTTTACGCTGTCTACCAAGATGCTACAGGAAATGCTAAAGATATCGCCATGGACTGGTGTAAAGGTGTTGGTTCAGCACGCGTTGGTCTTTTGGAAACAACTTACAAAGAAGAAACTGAAGAAGATTTGTTTGGTGAACAAGCCGTTCTCTGTGGTGGTTTGACTGCCCTTATCGAAGCAGGTTTTGAAGTCTTGACGGAAGCTGGATACGCTCCAGAATTGGCTTACTTTGAAGTACTTCACGAAATGAAACTCATCGTTGACTTGATCTACGAAGGTGGATTCAAGAAAATGCGTCAATCAATCTCTAACACTGCTGAATACGGTGACTACGTGTCAGGTCCACGTGTCATCACTGAACAAGTGAAAGAAAACATGAAAGCCGTTCTTGCGGATATCCAAAATGGTAAATTCGCCAACGACTTTGTGAACGACTACAAAGCTGGTCGTCCAAAATTGACTGCTTACCGTGAACAAGCGGCTAACCTTGAAATCGAAAAAGTTGGTGCTGAATTGCGTAAAGCAATGCCATTCGTTGGAAAAAATGACGACGACGCCTTTAAAATCTATAACTAATGAGGTGATGGTGAAGTTGGGAGAAATCCCAACTTCTTTTTCATCAATAGCAGAGATGGATTAGAAGGTATTTTCAACCATTTAGCAGAATCTGTATGAAGAGACGTGCCATATCGAACATTTTGGGTGATTTTTCTGAAAATTTGGAAAACACGCTGAAATTTTTGCAGTCTTTTGATATAATTAGATGAAATAAGGAGAAGAAGAGGAAGACTATGATAACATCGAAAGATATCATAAAAGCCCACAAGGTCTTAAAGGGCGTGGTTGTTGAGACTCCCTTAGATTATGATCATTATTTATCCGAAAAGTATAGAGCGAAAATCTACTTAAAGAAGGAAAATGCGCAGCGGGTTCGTTCCTTTAAGATTCGTGGAGCCTACTACGCGATTTCTCAGTTACATGCGAAAGAGAGAGAACGAGGAGTGGTCTGTGCCTCGGCGGGCAACCACGCTCAAGGAGTTGCCTACACCTGCCGGGAGATGAAAATCCCAGCGACCATCTTTATGCCGATTACGACACCTCAGCAAAAGATTAGCCAGGTTCGTTTCTTCGGTGGAGAATATGTGACCATTAAATTAGTAGGAGATACTTTTGATGCTTCTTCTAAGGCGGCGCAGGAATATACCGAGCTTAAAAACTGTACCTTCATTGATCCATTTGATGATGCCAATGTCCAAGCAGGTCAAGGAACTGTAGCCTACGAAATTCTAGAGGAAGCTAAGAAAGAATCCATTGCCTTCGATGCGGTGTTAGTACCAGTTGGTGGGGGAGGCCTCATCGCCGGAGTATCCACCTATATCAAGGAACAAGCGCCGGAAATCGAGGTTATTGGGATCGAAGCAGATGGGGCTCGGTCGATGAAGGCAGCCTTTGAAGCTGGAGGCCCGGTAAAACTCAAACAGATTGATAAGTTTGCGGATGGAATTGCTGTTCAAAAGGTAGGTCAGTTGACTTATGAGGCAACGAAAAAAAAATGTTGAGACCTTGATTGGCGTCAACGAGGGCTTGATCTCTGAGACCTTGATTGATCTTTATTCTAAGCAAGGCTTGGTTGCAGAACCAGCTGGAGCTGCCAGTGTAGCAGCTTTAGAAGTGTTGAGAGAGTATATCAAAGGGAAAGACCATTTGCTGTGTGATTTCTGGGGGGAACAATGATATTAACCGGATGCCAGAGATGGAAGAGCGAGCTTTGATCTATGATGGTATCAAACACTACTTTATCGTCAACTTCCCGCAACGTCCAGGAGCTCTTCGAGAATTTGTAAATGATATCTTAGGACCAAATGACGATATCACGCGGTTTGAGTACATCAAACGAGCAAGTAAGGGGACTGGCCCAGTCTTGATTGGGGTTGCTTTGGCAGATAAGCATGACTATGCAGGTCTGATCAATCGGATTGAACAATTTGACCCTTCTTTCATTAACCTAAATGGAAATGAAACCCTCTATAACATGTTGGTATGATGGCTTCTTTAACAAAGAGTCACTTCAAAAAAGTAATAAAATATAAAGGAGAATCAGGAAATGATTTGGATTTTTCTATTGGCTATTCTAGTAGTTGGAGCTACTGTATTCATTAGCTCACTCTATGTGGTGAAACAACAATCTGTTGCGATTATTGAGCGTTTTGGACGCTACCAAAAATCAGCAATAGTGGGATTCATGTCCGTGCACCATTTGGAATCGATAAAATTGCTGCGCGTGTGCAATTGCGTCTCTTGCAAAGCGAGATTGTAGTCGAAACTAAGACACAAGATAACGTATTCGTTACCATGAATGTCGCAACACAATACCGTGTAAATGAAAACAATGTAACGGATGCTTACTACAAATTGATGCGTCCAGAGGCTCAGATCAAATCTTACATCGAAGATGCCTTGCGCTCATCTGTTCCAAAGTTGACCTTGGATGAATTGTTTGAGAAAAAGGATGAAATCGCCCTTGAGGTTCAAAAACAAGTAGCTGAAGAAATGTCAACCTACGGGTATATCATTGTAAAAACCTTGATTACCAAGGTTGAACCAGATGCTGAAGTCAAGCAGTCAATGAATGAAATCAATGCTGCTCAACGGAAACGTGTGGCTGCCCAAGAATTGGCTGAAGCGGATAAGATTAAAATTGTTACTGCAGCCGAAGCGGAAGCTGAAAAAGATCGCCTTCACGGGGTCGGGATTGCAGAGCAACGGAAGGCCATTGTAGATGGTTTGGCAGATTCTATCAAGGAATTGAAAGACACCAATGTGAATTTGACAGAAGAACAGATTATGTCGATTCTTTTGACCAACCAATATTTGGATACTTTGAATAACTTTGCAGAAAAACAAGGCACCAATACCCTCTTCTTACCAGCAAATCCGGATGGCGTAGAGAATATTCGCACCCAAATCCTCTCAGCTTTAAAAGCTAAATAACAAAATATCTGACTTTTTTAAAATTGTTCGTATTTTCAGCTATTATGGTTGACAAAATATGCAAAAAATTTTATATTAGTATTGGAAATAATAATATAGGAGAAGAATCATGGCTAAATCGAACTTCGAAAAAGTGGAATCAGTTGTTGGTTGGGTACGTGATAAAAAGATCACTGGCTATCGTATCAGTAAAGAAACGAACGCCCGTGAAATGTCTATCATTGCACTTGCGCAAGGTCGTGCAAAAGTGAAAAACATTTCGTTTGAAACTGCGCTTGGCTTGATCGATTTTTATGATAAGAATCATCAAAAATTCGAAAATTAAACTTAGATATAAAAAAGAAGGGAAAAAGCTTCCCTTCTTTTTATATAGTATAAATCAGGATATCGTAGGAAAGTATCACTAGCTTTACTTCATATCTATCAAAGGATTTCAACAAGTTTATGTGTGGAATCGTGCTTTCAATTGATGGTATTTAAAAACTCCCTCATCGGAAGGATTTCCAGTGAGGGAGTTTGTTTTAGTTTAAGAAACGTTGTAAGAATTCTTTGGTCCGTTCTTCTTTTGGATTGGTAAAGATTTCTTTCGGATCACCTTGTTCAGCGATGACCCCCTTGTCCATAAAGATAACACGACTTGAGACGTCTCGTGCAAATTCCATTTCGTGGGTGACCACGATCATGGTTAAAGCCTTCTTTGGCTAAGTCTTGCATAATTTTAAGAACTTCTCCGACCATTTCAGGGTCCAGAGCAGAGGTTGGTTCATCGAACAAAATGGCATCAGGATCCATAGAGAGAGCACGAGCGATAGCAACCCGTTGTTTTTGCCCCCCTGAAAGTTGTTTTGGACGAGCAGCCCAATAAGGTTCTCCCATACCAACTTTCTCTAAATTCGCTTTAGCAATCTTCTCTGCTGTTTCTCGGTCCCGTTTTAGGACAGTTGTCTGAGCGACAATGGTGTTCTCTAAGACATTCAGGTTTTCAAAGAGATTGAAGCTTTGGAACACCATGCCCAATTTTTCTCGATAGTGGGTGAGATCGTAATCAGGATCAAGAACGTTTTGCCCTCGGTAGAGGATTTCCCCATCAGTCGGTGTTTCTAAGAGATTGATGGAGCGAAGGAAGGTAGATTTCCCACTACCAGAGCTCCCAATGATAGAGATTACTTCGCCCTTCTCAACAGAAAGAGAGATGTCCTTCAAAACTTCGTTTTGACCGTAGGATTTTTTTAAGTGTTTGATTTCAAGTATTTTTCTGCCATTATTTCACCTCTTTGACTTGCATTTGATTGGCACCTGTTGTATAGGTATCAGAATCTAAGCGACGTTCGATGTAACGAAGGATACGGGTGATAGTGAAAGTCAGGATAAAGTAAATAACCGCAATAATAGTAAAGGTTGGGAAGTATTGGTAGTTTTGAGTTGCGACCGTATTTCCTGTAAAGTAAAGTTCGACCACGGAGATAACATTCAAGACAGATGTATCCTTGATGTTAATGACAAATTCATTCCCTGTCGCTGGCAAGATATTGCGAATAACTTGAGGAAGGACGACCTTGCGCATGGTTTGTCCATGGGTCATTCCTAGAGCGGTCGCTGCTTCAAACTGACCAGTATCCACTGCTAAGATTCCTCCACGAACAATCTCGCTCATATAAGCCCCTGTATTGATCGAAACAATAAAGATGGCGGCCCAGGTACGATCCAAGGAAATGTTGAAGGCTTGGGCTGAACCGTAGAAAATAACCATGGATTGAACAATCATCGGAGTTCCGCGGAAGATTTCAATGTAGACATTGAGGAACCAACCAAAGAATGTTTGCAAGGCAGCGAGAGCCTTGTTTTTAGACATAGGTGCAGTCCGGAAGACACCGATCAACAAACCGATAATCAAACCAGCAATGGTCCCTGTCATGGAGATGAGGAGGGTCATACCAGTTCCACGTAAGAACTGTGGGCCATTATCTTTCAAAATCTTCATCATTTGGCTGAAGAAAGTCTGCTCATCATCGCTAGCATCACTGGAAGCGGGTTGCTTCTTGATCATATCATCCATGAGTTTGACTTGGTCTTCAGATGAAATATTAGCTAGTGCTGCATTGACTTGGTCAAGTCTAGCGTCACCCTTCTTCATCCCGATAGCGATGGTCGCATCTTCTTCCCCAACTTCAAATCCTTTTTGAATTGGATCATCTTAAATTTTGAATTAGCGGACTCAGCTGTCAAGGCTTCTGGACGCTCAGAAACATAGGCATCGATAACACCAGATTCTAAAGCTTGGCGCATTTGAGCAAAGTCTCCCATTGCAGTTTCTTGTTTTGCACCCTTGAGTTGGGAGATGAGAGAGTAGAGGTAGACCCCTTGTTGAGAGGTGACCTTTGCATCCTTAAAGTCATCTAAACTAGTGGCATTCGCATAGTTTCCATCTTTGCGGACCAGCATGACTGGCTCACTAGTATAGTAGCTATTAGAAAAGGCAACCTCTTTTTTGCGCTCAGCAGTAGGACTCATCCCGGCGATGATCATATCGATTTTCCCAGAAGTGAGGGCTGGAATTAGTCCGTTCCAAGATGTTTTTACGATCAGAGGTTTTTTACCTAGTCCCTCAGCAACCTTTTTGGCGATTTGAACATCGTACCCGTTGGCATATTGATTGGTGCCATCAATCTTTACGGCTCCATTTGAATCATCTTCTTGAGTCCAGTTGAAAGGAGCATACGCAGCCTCCATTCCAATCCGGAGATACTCATCTGCTTTGACAATATGGCTCATTCCCAGACACAAAAGTAGTCCGGTAAAGAGAGCATAAATTGTTTTTTTCATGTAGTCTCCTCTTCCTTTATAAATAGTATCATCTTATTGTACAGGAAATTGGTCTACTTTTCAAACCTGATAGCCTTTTCATGAAAAAATGCTATAATAAACCAAAGGAGTATAGGGGAAATGAAAAAAAATTCTGTATGTTCTATTGGCAGTGATGGCCTGTCTATTTATAACAGGTCTTTGTAAAAGCGGATGGTCCTTCCTATGAGGTTCAGTCTTATCGGGGGACTCTTACCTTGGAAACTTGGGATGATGCTACCTATGAGGAAGAATTGGTCTATCATTTTACAACTTCCTATAATGGTCAATATGTCACCTTGGGAAGTGCTGGGTAAAATGCCTCAAGGTTTTGAAATAGTAATTCCTCCTTTGGTGGAAGTGGAAGGTAGAACCTTGTCGCAAGAACCAGAAGTTCATAATTTAGGCGATGGTTATCAGGTGAAAGATTTATAACGGCGGAAGTGCAGGGGATACTGTCAAGATAAAGGTTACCTGGCGCTTAAAAAACCTGCTCTATGTTCACCAAGATATCCTATTATTGAACTGGAAACCAATCAGTGATGGGGATCAAGAGGTCAAAAAAGTAGAGTTACAGGTTATCCCGAAATTTGCCACAGCTGCCTCGAAATCGGAACTGAATATCCATACGGCTTATATGGGGGCTGAGGCAACTGTTCAGAAAGAAGAAGCAAACTATAAGGCTACTCTAGAGAATCTGAAACGAAAAGAAGGTGTTGAAATTTATGCTTACTGGCGGAAATCGGATATAGCTTCCTTTGGGGAATCCTATCGCGATACAGGTTTGATGGAGGAGTCCAACTATCATCGGACGGAAGCAGGAATTGTTCAAAAACGGACCTGGATTCGCCTATTTATGAAGGTCCTACTCCCAATCCTTATTCTGTTCTTCCTTCTTCTCGCTATTTATTATCGTCATCGATTCATGCAATCTGTGACTTCTACCAGAGTTTTCCCAAAAAATAGCCGCTTGTATGAGATTCCAAATGACGTTGCGCCTCTACTAATGGCCTCGATTGTATACTCTACAGAGCTAGATGAGATTTCTCCAACCAAAAAACACGCTCGGGGCGTCTTTAAATTTGATCAGTTGGTGCAAGCAACCTTACTTGATTTGATTGATCGAAAAAATATCATCTGTGAGCAATACGACACTCATACAGTTTTAACGATTCAAAATGAAGATACATTGGATGAATTTGAGCGCGAATTTCTTAGACTAGCTTTCGGTTCTCAAAAATATTGTAGAACAGATGACTTGTTTTCAGATTATGAAATTTCGGATTCTCTCTATAAATATGCCTCTGAAAAAGAGCAAGATGCTATTCGCAAGCGAGGAAAACAAGCGCAAGATCGGATTGATGCAGCGATTTCTCGTGTCGCTCAGGCAGTTCAACAAAAGATCCAAACCTTTGCCCTTTCTCCTTACTACCGTCCTTTAGAGGTAGGGGAGGAACGTGCAGGCCGTATGTGTCTCTTCTTTGGATGGGCAGCGTGGAGCATTGCTTTGGTAGCCGGTCTAATTGCTTATTTCATCTTGAATTGGCTCTCTATCTTTTGTGTGATCTATGTGTTGGTGATGTGGATTCTTCCGGCATCCTTCCAAGGGAAGTTCACCCTCTATCGACGGGATGGAGTCCCAACGGACCTCGGTGCAGAACAGCGCTATTACTGGGATAGCTTCCGTAATATGTTGCGGGATATCGCTCATTTGGAAGAAGCAGAAGTTCAATCGCTGGTTTTATGGAATCGCTTATTAGTCTATGCTACTCTATTTGGTTTTGCAGATCAAGTAAGTAAAGTGATGAAAGCTTCGTCAAATCCACTTGGATAACCCAAGTATGGATGCCTATGTCTACACTCCATTTCGTAGTAATCTGATCCATTCCAGCCATCTCTTATCTACTTATGGAACGACCGCGACAACTGCTAGTCATTTTACAGTGTCTTCAAGCGGTAGTTCTGGTGGTGGCTTCTCTGGTGGCGGTGGTGGCGGTGGCTTTCGGTGCTTTTTAGAGTCGCACAAGTGCTAGCTAGCCACAGTTGTAGTTACAATTTTAGAGAAGTGAGGTAGGATCTACCTCACTTTTTTTAGTCTATGCATCCTTGCAAGCGCATCTGGTTCTATGGCTAGAAATGTGTTATAATATAGCAAATGTAAGTTTAGGAGAAGAAGATGTTTATCATTGAAGTGATAAAAGCGATTCTTTTTGGAATCGTTGAAGGAGTCACCGAGTGGCTTCCAATCTCAAGTACAGGTCATTTGATTTTGATCCAAGACTTTATCCAGTTTAAAGATCAAAACCCTGCCTTTATGGAGATGTTTAATGTCGTTATTCAGCTTGGTGCTATTATGGCCGTCGTCGTGATTTACTTCGACAAGCTTTATCCCTTTAAGCCTGGAAAATCGAAAAAAGAGGTGAGACGGACTTGGCAATTGTGGGCCAAGGTTGCTGTGGCGACCCTGCCTTTGCTCTTTGTCTTTAAATTAGATGATTGGTTTGAAGCTCATTTTCATAACTCTTTTTCTGTAGCCATCATGCTGATCACCTATGGGTGGGCCTTTATTTACCTTGAAAAACGAGAGCAAGTAGAACCAGAAGTGACGGAATTACACAAGTTGCCTTATAAGACTGCTCTCTATATTGGTTTGTTCCAAGTCTTGTCACTTTTCCCAGGGACCAGTCGGTCAGGTGCAACGATTGTAGGTGGTTTGGTCAATGGAGTTAGCCGTTCTGTTGTGACAGAATTTACCTTCTATCTGGGGATTCCTGCCATGTTTGGAGCTAGCCTATTAAAGGTCGCTAAGTTTGTCTTGGGAGGAAATGCTTTAAGTTTCAGCCAAGGGACGATCCTTTTGGTCGCTATGGCAGTTGCCTTCGGAGTCAGTATGGTAGCAATTCGCTTCTTGACAGATTATGTTAAAACTCATGACTTCACGGTTTTTGGAAAATATCGGATTGTTTTGGGAGCGATTTTGCTGGTCTATGCAGTAATTAAAATCTTTATCTAATCATGAGATAGGAGTGCTTCTTCTTTCTCTTCAAATGGCTATGTTTGAGGGGGGAGGAAGTGCTCTTTTGTTTAAGGTTTTTTCATATCTGAGGTGGGGGGTCATGTTTTGAAAAATATGTCCCTTTTTAGTATAATAGAAAGACTAACAGTATGAGGTGCAGTCATGAAGATGAAGCAAATCAGTGATTCAACCATTAAAATCACGATTCAATTAGAGGATTTAGAAGAACGAGGCATGGAAATGGCCGATTTTTTGGTGCCTCAAGAAAAAACAGAAGAATTTTTCTATACCATCTTAGATGAATTGGAAATGCCAGAAAGTTTCTTAGACAGTGGCATGTTGAGTTTCCGAGTGACTCCTAAGCCGGATAAGCTCGATGTTTTTGTGACCAAATCAAAAATTGACCAGCATCTAAATTTTGAAGATTTTTCCGACTTGCCTGATATGGAAGAATTGTCGCAAATGTCTCCGGACGAATTTATCAAGACCTTGGAAAAAACCATCTCTGAAAAGAGTAAGGGAGACGGCGATGCTATCCGTCATTTAGAAGCTGAGGAATTGGCTGATGAGAATCAGCTTTCAGAAGAAGATACACCGAATCATCCAGTAGATACACGGTATATTTATTATATCCTCCAGTTTTCTCAGTTAGAAGAAGTGATTCGGTTTACAAAAACAGTTCATTATGCGGTTGAGACTTCGGAACTTTATAAAATGGACGGGGATTTACTATTTAACCGTCTTGATTGATTTTGGAAGGGTGCCCGCAAGATTATCCAGGTTGGCTCTTGGCAACCATGCGTGAATATGCGGAAGATACAGATACTACTAGAGCTGTCCTCCAGGAACATGGCCATCTCTTGCTCGTCTCAGATGCTATTCACGAACTTCAAAAGGTTAATTTGGTATGATTACTTTTCCATTACAATTTATCCTGGTCCTGATTGCAACTTTTTTGATCAGTTTGATTCTAACTCCCTTTGTGAGGTTACTGGCCTTTAAAATAGATGCCGTAGACTATCCAAATGCGCGTCGGATCAATAAAAAACCAATGCCCAGCGCTGGTGGTTTAGCCATTCTTCTTGCTTTTACCATTGCAACCGTGGTATTGCTACCGATGATTACCAAAGGCTATGTAGCTAAGACATCTTATCTGACCTATACTTTACCAGTTGTTGTTGGAGGATGGATCATTGGTCTGACTGGTTTAATCGATGATATAAAAGAATTATCACCGCGGTTAAAGATGCTGGGGATTTTCCTAGGGGCCAGTGTGATCTGGTTCTTTACAGATTTTCGCTTAAATGATTTCAAGATCCCTTTTGGAGGGCCATTTCTTCATTTTGACCCCTGGTTGTCCTATATTTTAACAGTCATTTGGATCATTTCGATTACCAATGCAGTCAATTTGATTGATGGGTTTGGATGGCCTGGTCAGTGGGGTTTCGATTATTTCCTTGGTGACGATGGGGATTGTTTCTCATTTCTTTCTCCCAGTGCCCAATCTCTTTTCTGACTATGACGATTTTTGTCTTAGTCATGGCCATTGCTGGTTTCTTCCCCTTTAATTATCATCCAGCGATTCTTTATTTAGGGGATACAGGAGCCCTCTTCATTGGTTTTATGATCGCTGTTTTGTCCTTGCAAGGTCTTAAGAATGCGACGGCTGTTGCAGTTGTTACGCCGATGATTATCTTGGGAGTTCCCATTACGGATACCTTTTTAGCGATTGTTCGTCGGACTCTCTCTGGTCAGAAGTTCTATGCCCCAGATCGGAATCACTTGCACCATCGCCTACTTTCTTTGGGCTTAACGCATCGTGGAACTGTCTTGGTCATCTATGGAATTTCGATGATTTTTGCTATGATTTCTCTTCTATTGAATATTTCGACTCGTATTGGTGGCGTTCTGCTTGTCATCGGTTTGGTATTAGGAGTTGAATTATTAGCAGAATTGATTGGAGTCCTAGGTCCGAACCATAGTCCTCTCCTCAATTGCTTACGCTATATAGGAAATTCTGCCTATCGAGAGGAAGTTCGACAAAATAGAAAAAATCAAGACTAAATAAGAACGATTCTAAACACCAGAAAAGCCTTTTAGGCTTTTTTTTGTTATACTAGATAAGACAAAACTCTATAGCAGAAAGGAATACAAATGTCAGTATTAGAGATTAAAGATCTTCATGTAGAAATTGAAGGCAAGGAAATTTTAAAAGGCGTGAACTTGACCCTTAAAACAGGGGAAATTGCAGCCATCATGGGACCTAACGGGACAGGGAAATCAACCCTATCTGCAGCCATCATGGGGAATCCAAACTATGAAGTGACCAAGGGTGAAATTCTATTTGATGGAGTGAATATCCTTGAATTGGAAGTGGATGAACGTGCTCGCATGGGCCTTTTCTTGGCTATGCAATACCCATCAGAAATTCCAGGAATTACCAATGCTGAATTCCTTCGTGCAGCCATGAATGCTGGCAAAGAAGAGGATGAAAAAATTTCTGTTCGTGATTTTATCACAAAATTGGACCAGAAAATGGAACTCCTCAATATGAAGGAAGAAATGGCAGAACGCTATTTGAACGAAGGTTTCTCAGGTGGTGAGAAGAAACGCAATGAAATTCTGCAATTGTTGATGTTGGAACCGAAGTTTGCCCTCCTTGATGAGATTGACTCTGGTTTGGATATCGATGCCCTTAAAGTGGTTTCAAAAGGGGTCAATGAAATGCGTGGCGAAGATTTTGGTGCCATGATCATTACCCACTACCAACGTCTTTTAAACTACATTACTCCTGATGTGGTTCACGTGATGATGGAAGGTCGTGTCGTCCTTTCAGGTGGTCCTGAACTTGCTGTGCGTTTGGAGCGTGAAGGATACGCGAAATTAGCAGAAGAGTTAGGTTACGACTACAAAGAAGAACTCTAATCTTGTGTCCAAAACTGAACAGGATCTTTGAGGAGGAGTAAATGACCAAAGAAAATATCAAACTTTTTTCAGAAATGCATGCAGAGCCTCAATGGTTGCAGGACTTGCGCCAGAAGGCTTTTGATAAAATTGATGATTTAGAACTACCCGTGATTGAACGCGTGAAATTTCATCGTTGGAATCTTGGCGATGGAACGATCACAGAAAGTGAGCCGCTCACTGCTGTGCCAGACTTCACGGCGATTGACAATCAATTAAAATTGGTTCAGCATGGGACTCATACAGTATTTGAACAGATTCCAGTTGACTTGGCCAACCAGGGAGTCATCTTTACAGACTTCCACTCAGCCTTGGAAGTAATTCCAGAGGTCGTAGAGGAATTTTTCATGTCATCCGTTAAATATGATGATGACAAGTTGGCAGCCTATCACACATCTTATTTCAATAGTGGAGCTGTTCTCTATATTCCAGATCATGTAGAAATCGCGGAGCCAATCGAGGGTGTCTTCTACCAGGATAGTGATAGCGATGTGCCATTTAACAAGCACATCTTGATTATCGCTGGTAAGAACAGTAAGATTAGTTACCTTGAACGGTTAGAGTCACGTGGAGAAGGTAGTGCCAAGGCAACTGCTAATATCACAGTAGAAGTGATTGCCCGTTCAGGTGCGCAAGTGAAGTTTGCTGCGATTGATCGTCTTGGTGAGAATGTCACTGCCTACATTAGCCGCCGTGGGAAACTAGGCAAGGATGCTAGCATTGACTGGGCAATCGGTGTCATGAACGAAGGAAATGTCGTTGCTGACTTTTGATAGTGACTTGATAGGAAACGGCAGCCATGCAGACCTTAAGGTCGTAGCCCTATCTAGTGGTCGTCAGGTACAAGGGATTGATACCCGTGTAACCAACTATGGTTGCAATTCGGTAGGGAACATTCTCCAACATGGTGTCATTCTTGAAAAGGCAACCTTGACCTTCAACGGGATTGGCCACATTATCAAGGGAGCAAAAGGGGCAGATGCCCAACAAGAAAGCCGTGTGTTAATGCTTTCTGACCAAGCTCGTTCCGATGCTAACCCAATTCTTTTGATCGATGAAAATGATGTGACTGCAGGTCACGCAGCTTCTATCGGTCAGGTAGATCCAGAAGACATGTACTACCTCATGAGCCGTGGCTTGGATCAGGCAACTGCAGAACGCCTAGTGGTTCGTGGTTTCCTTGGATCAGTGATCGTGGAGATTCCAGTCAAAGAAGTTCGTGAAGAAATGATCCAAACCATTGAAGATAAATTATTGAAGAGATAAACATGATAGATGTCGAAAAGATTCGGAAAGATTTCCCGATTTTAGATCAAATAGTGAATGATGAGCCACTTGTCTATTTAGATAATGCAGCGACGACACAAAAACCAAAAGCTGTCTTAGAAGCGGTGAATCGCTATTACCAAGAGGATAATGCCAATGTTCACCGCGGGGTTCATACCTTGGCGGAACGGGCGACCGCATCCTATGAAGCAGCAAGAGAAACGGTCCGTCGTTTTATAAACGCTTCCTCGACCAAAGAGGTCTTGTTTACGAGAGGGACTACGACAGGTTTGAACTGGATTGGGCGGTTTGCAGAGGAAATCCTCGAAGAGGGGGATGAGGTCCTCATCTCTATTATGGAACACCATTCCAACATCCTTCCTTGGCAGGAAGCTTGTCGGAAGACAGGGGCGAAGTTGGTCTATGCCTACTTGAAAGACGGTGGTCTGGATCTAGAGGATTTCCGAGAAAAATTGACAGATCGAACCAAATTTGTTTCCATTACCCATGCTTCTAACGTTCTCGGGGTGATCAATCCTATCCAGGAACTCGCTCAATTGGCCCATGAAAAAGGTGCTATTATGGTAGTGGATGGGGCTCAATCAGTCCCCCATATGAAAATTGATGTTCAAAAACTAGATGCAGACTTCTTTGTCTTTTCCGGGCATAAAATGGCTGGACCGACAGGAATTGGAGTCTTGTATGGAAAAGAGCACTATCTCAACCAAATGTCACCTGTTGAATTTGGTGGGGAAATGATTGACTTTGTCTATGAACAATCCGCAACCTGGAAGGAACTCCCTTGGAAATTCGAAGCTGGGACTCCAAATATGGCTGGTGCTATTGGTTTAGCTGCGGCGATTGATTATTTGGAGGCTATTGGCATGGATGCTATTGAGCATCACGAGCAAGAGTTAATTGCCTACGTCTTTCCCAAACTTCAAGCAATTGAAGGCTTGAAAATCTATGGCTCCCAAGATTTAGCGAAACGCTCTGGGGTGATTTCCTTCAACTTAGGGGATCTGCATCCTCATGATCTTGCGACTGCCCTGGATTATGAAGGGGTTGCCGTTCGGGCAGGCCACCATTGTGCTCAACCTTTGATCCAGTATTTGGAGGTTCCAGCGACTGCTCGAGCTAGCTTTTATCTCTACAATACAAAGGAAGACTGTGATAAGCTTGTAGAAGCGCTGATAAAAACAAAGGAGTTTTTCAATGGCACTTTCTAAATTAGATAGCCTCTATATGGCTGTAGTAGCTGACCATTCAAAAAATCCCCACCACCATGGAAAGATTGAAGGGGTTGAACAAATCAACTTAAACAATCCAACCTGTGGCGATGTGATTAGTTTGTCTGTTCAGTTTGATGATGAAGGAGTAATCAAGGACATTGCCTTTGTCAACTCAGGTTGTACGATTTCGACGGCTTCTGCTAGTATGATGACGGACGTTGTCCTAGGAAAATCCAAAGGAAGAAGTGCTAGAGTTGGCGACTATTTTTTCAGAAATGGTCCAAGGCAAAGAAGATGCCCGTCAAGACCAGTTGGGAGATGCAGCCTTTTTAGCTGGGGTTGCTAAATTTCCACAACGGATCAAGTGCTCGACCCTGGCTTGGAATGCTCTCAAAAAAGCAATCGATGCTCAAGCCTAATGATGAATAAAAGTGATGAAGATTTCAAGTCTGTTTTTTAACCGAGCTTCTGGTGAGAAATGCTATCAACATTCGGGTGCTGATGGTCCAGACTAGAAAAAGTAATCACATGTAAAGAGCGCTAAAAAGAAAATGAAAGGAAAGATATGACAGAAGAAAGAGTAGAACCAAAACCAATTGATCTTGGTGAATATAAATTTGGCTTTCACGATGATGTAGACCCAATCTTGTCAACAGGAAAAGGGTTGAATGAATCGGTTATTCGCGAGTTGTCTGCTGCGAAAAATGAGCCAGAATGGATGCTGGAGTTCCGTTTGAAGTCTTATGAAGCATTTAAAAAAATGCCGATGCAAACTTGGGGAGCGGACTTGTCAGATATTGATTTTGATGATTTGATTTATTATCAAAAACCATCTGATAAACCTGCACGTAGCTGGGATGAAGTGCCTGAAAAAATTAAGGAAACATTTGAACGGATTGGTATTCCAGAAGCAGAGCGTGCTTACCTGGCCGGAGCAGCTGCTCAGTATGAGTCTGAAGTAGTTTACCATAACATGAAGGAAGAATTCCAAAAGCTCGGAATCATTTTTACCGATACAGATTCGGCTTTGAAGGAATACCCAGACTTGTTTAAGCAATACTTTGCTAAGTTGGTACCTCCAACGGATAATAAGTTGGCAGCCCTCAACTCAGCTGTTTGGTCAGGTGGGACCTTTATCTATGTACCGAAGGGTGTAAAGGTCGATGTTCCTTTGCAGACCTACTTCCGGATTAATAATGAAAATACAGGTCAGTTTGAGCGGACTTTGATTATTGTTGACGAAGGCGCTAGCGTCCACTATGTAGAAGGATGTACAGCACCGACTTATTCAAGCAATAGCCTGCACGCAGCTATTGTCGAAATTTTTGCCTTGGATGGCGCTTATATGCGTTATACGACCATCCAAAACTGGTCCGACAATGTCTATAACTTGGTAACCAAACGGGCCAAAGCGACCAAAGATGCGACAGTTGAATGGATCGATGGAAACCTCGGGGCTAAAACGACCATGAAATACCCGTCTGTTTATCTGGATGGAGAAGGTGCGCGTGGGACTATGCTTTCTATTGCCTTTGCTAATGCAGGGCAACACCAGGATACTGGTGCCAAGATGATCCACAATGCTCCACATACCAGCTCTTCAATCGTCTCAAAATCCATCGCGAAAGGTGGAGGAAAATTGACTACCGTGGACAAGTGACATTCAATAAAGATTCAGCGAAATCTGTCAGTCACATTGAGTGTGATACCATTATCATGGATGACTTATCTGCATCAGATACCATCCCATTTAATGAAATTCATAACTCGCAAGTTGCTTTGGAACATGAAGCTAAAGTATCTAAGATTTCTGAAGAGCAACTCTATTACCTCATGAGCCGTGGTTTATCAGAATCAGAAGCGACTGAGATGATCGTCATGGGATTTGTAGAGCCCTTTCACTAAAGAACTTCCAATGGAATATGCAGTTGAGCTCAACCGCTTGATTAGCTATGAAATGGAAGGATCTGTCGGTTAAGGGGATAAAAGGAGAAGCAAAATGGGATTCTTAAAAAAATTATTTGGTAATGTTGAAAAAGCGAATAAGGGCGAAATTCCTGTTGAGGAAATTGTTCCACCCTTTACAATTGATCTAGCAGAAGAAGCAGATGATTATTGGAGACAGATGGAACAAAATCTCTTGATCAATGCTGTGAAGGCTGTTGGCGGTCCTGATAAAGCGGATCGTGCCTTTATGCTAGTGAATTTTAAGCCGGGTCAAGAAACATTTGATTTGTATTATCAAATCGATGGGAAATTAATTTCTTGGCAAGAATTGGATCCAGAACTTGTAGAAAAAATCCGCCTTCAACTCTTGCCTCAAGCACCAGCAGTGGCCCGTGCAGTCAATGAAAATTACGAAGCTGCCAATGTTCCTGTGATTAGTTATGCCATGCTTCAATTAGAAACGGCGACCATGGCTTGGTTTGGTCGGAAGCTAACAACAGCTACACCTGAAGCTAGCTTATCTTTTGGAAGAATTGGTAGCAGGTTGGCGTGCGGTGATTGAACAAGAAATCCCGACTCATCCAATAGACAGCGATACTGCTTTTCCTTATTTCGAAGTTCGATAGAAGTTCTGTTGACAGGAATTAAATAAACAAAAAAAGAGGGTGACCTCTTTTTTTGTTTATGAGCATTTATAGTTTTATCGTTGACGTAACGAACAAATTGATTCCACCACACCTTTAAGAAGAAACTTTTTTGGATATTTTCTCCGCTCACCATTTCCATACTAGGGGCTTTACCTTCGATATACCCTCGACCGATGGGTTCTGGATCAGTGTAGGTAAGGGTTCCGAGAGAAGTACCTTTCTTTATAGGAGCGCTAAATGAAGATTGGCTACTTTTAAAGGTGATTTTAGCTTCTGCTTGGCTTCCTTGTCGTTCGATCACGATGAAGTCATCCTTGGCAACAGCAGTGGCGTTTGTTTTCTTGCCATCGTGAACCGTTGATTTACTGTTGTTGTAAGCTTCGCCTTTGCTGACAATGAGGCTTGGAACGAAGTTTTGGCTCACATAATTCATCAGGTTGGCTGTTGCAACAAATCGTGCGTAAGGGTCACCATCGATTGCCTCAACACCAATGACAACGGTAATCATTCGAATCCCATTTTGATTAGTAGAAGCGACAAATGAGATCCCTCCTTTTTCGGAATTTCCAGTTTTTAGACCATCCACCCCAGCTCGATAGTTGGGCATGTTTTCCAGCATATAGTTGCTACTCTCCAATTGAATTCCAGCAAATTCTGCATGGGAGAGGGAGGTGATTTTTGTAACTTCAGGAAAGTCTTCTAGAAGATGTTTTGCGATGACTGCCACATCATAAGCGCTCAGCTTATTTTCGGTATTTTTCTTTTTATTTTCCTCATCCCCATCAATGATAGATTGGTTCAATCCACTAGCATTCACAATCGTCGCATCTGTAATTCCCCAATCTTTGAGCTTTGCTTTCATGAGGAGGACGAATTTTTCTTCGCTACCAGCTACTTTTTCAGCTAAGGCGATGGCGGCACTATTGGCGTTTGATACGAGGAGAGCAGTGAGCAAGTCCTTAACCTTGTATTTACGGGCTTCCATGGGAACGTTGCTGATTCCTTCAACAGCTGTCAGTTGATAGGCTTTATCAGAAATATCCACATCATCAGTTAAAGAGATTTTTCCTTGCTGAATGGCTTCGTAAACGAGATAAGTGGTCAAAAGGTTGCTGATTCCGCCAACCTCTTTTTTCTCATCACTATTTTTTTCGTAGAGTATTTTACCTGTTGTCCCATCAATCGCAATAGCATGCTGGGCTCCAAGGTCTAGGTCCTCCGCTTTTACAGGAGACGTACTGAGAAGCGCAAGCATTAGACAAAGAAGTAAGGTGATTATTTTTTTCACGTTTGAATCCTCGATTGTTTTTTGTCTCTACTATTGTATCATAAAAGAAGGCAACTGCTCTAATCCTATTTTGCTCTCTTAGGACTCAAAGGTCATAGGCAAATTTGAAAGATAGTTGGTAAAATGGAAGAAATAGTGTATAATGGTAGAAAACCTAACATAAGGAGATAGTGATGAAAGTAAATAAACGGTTCGTACTGGCCGGTGTTTCTCTAGCCAGCGCTCTTCTATTGACAGCCTGCGGTGGTGGAAGCAGCAATCAATCTACTTATTCTTATATTTATTCAACAGATCCAAATACATTGGACTACATTGCATCGACTCGTACAACGACGTCTGATATTACAAGTAACCTTGTTGATGGTTTGTTAGAAAATGATAAATATGGAAATTTAATCCCAAGTTTGGCAGAAGACTGGACAGTTTCAGAAGATGGCTTGGTCTATACCTATAAACTTCGAAAAGATGCTAAATGGTACACCAGTGAAGGGGAAGAGTATGGTGCTGTAACAGCTCACGATTTTGTGACAGGAATCAAACATGCTGTGGAATCAAAATCTGAAGGTCTCTTCTTAATCCAAAACTCCATTAAAGGTTTGGATGCCTATGCCAAGGGTGAAACAACAGATTTCAAGACAGTTGGCGTGAAAGCCCTAGATGATTACACCGTTCAATATACCTTGGAACGCCCAGAAAGCTTTTGGAATTCTAAGACGACATCAGGCGTCCTTTTCCCAGTTAACGCAGCTTTCTTAGAATCTCAAGGAAAAGACTTTGGTTCTTTAAAACCAAGTAGTATTCTCTATAACGGTCCCTATTATTTGAAGAATTTAACTTCAAAATCTCAAATTGAACTTGTAAAAAATAAAGAATACTATGATGAAAAGAATGTTCATATTGATAATGTGAAGTTGACTTACAATGACGGATCAGATCCAGAATCAGTCATCAAGAAATTTGAGAATGGACAATATTCATTTGCGACGGTAATGCCAAATAGCTCCACTTATAAGAGTGTGAAAAAGAAATTTGGTGATAATATTGTTTATGGTGTTCAATATGGTACATCTTACTATCTAGGCTTCAACATCGATCGTCAGAAGTATAACCATACAGCCAAAACGACAGATGCTCAAAAATCGTCTACAAAACAAGCGATTTTAAACAAGGATTTCCGTCAAGCCGTCAACTTTGCCTTTGACCGTGAAGCCTATGCAGCACAAACATCTGGTGCGGATGCGGCGACCAAGATTCTTCGAAACACCTTGGTTCCACCGACTTTTGTTCAAGTAAATGGTGAAGAGTTCGGTAAGGTTGTTGAGAAACAATTGGTGACCTATGGGGATGAGTGGAAAGACGTAAATCTAGATGATGCCCAAACCACTCTCTACAATCAAGAAAAAGCTAAGGCTGAATTTGCAAAAGCAAAAGAACAACTGCAAAAAGAAGGGGTACAATTCCCAATTCATTTGGATTACGTTGTTAGTCAGACAGATAACAGTCAGGTACAACAAGCTAGCTCCTCAAACAATCCGTAGAAGCTGTTCTTGGTGCAGACAATGTTGTCGTAGATATTCAGAAATTATCTGATGATGACTTTAACAATATTACCTACTTTACAGACACTGCTGCTGAGAAAGATTATGACCTTGCAGGCGGAGGATGGGTTCCAGACTACCAAGATCCATCTACTTATTTAGAGAGTTTAAGTCCCTGTTAACGGTTCTGTTTTCTACTATCTAGGTGTGGATGCAGGTTCAAACAGCCCTGCTATTACAGCAGTTGACTTTGGGAAGTATGCAGAGCTCTTAAAAGATGCCAATGCAGAAGTGAGTGACCAAGCTGTACGGTATGAGAAATACGCAGCCGCTCAAGCATGGCTAACCGATAGTTCGTTGATCTTGCCAACTGTTTCAAATGGTGGAACGCCAATGTTGCAACGGACTGTCCCATATAGTCGTGCTGCTTCATGGGTTGGAACAAAAGGTACAGGAACCAACTATAAATATCTTGAACTTTCAGAAGAAGTCATCAAGACAAAAGGATTACGATGCAAGTAAAGAAAAATGGTTGAAAGAAAAGGCTGAATCCAATAAAAAAGCCCAAGAAGAATTAAAGAACCACATCGAATCTAAATAGCTGGGATAGTAAGAACGCATAAGTTTATGTAGGGGAAGGAGCCACTAAAAAGGATTGATTTTTTAGACAGTCCTCCGCTTAGTGGCTCCTTTCACTTGCCAAATATTCAGAAAATTTAGTTTACTTTTTGTCTCACTTATGCTATAATTCTATCTAAATTCAATAAAATGGAGACTCAAAATGAAAAAAAGTAAAGTTTTTGCATTTGCCGGAGTAACATTGCTCGCAGCAACTTTCCTTGCAGCATGTTCTGGCTCAAAAGATAGCAAGTCTGCATCAAAAAAAGATACAACATATGGCTATGTTTATAACGATGATCCAACAACTTTGGATTACACTGTATCTTCAAAAGCGTCTGTGCACGATATTACAACAAACGGTGTAGATGGTTTGTTGGAGAACGACAAGTACGGAAACCTTGTACCATCTATTGCTGAAGATTGGTCTGTTTCAAAAGACGGTTTGACCTATACTTACAAAATCCGTAAGGGTGTTAAATGGTATGATGCTGATGGTGAAGAGCATGGAGAGGTAACAGCTCATGACTTTGTTACTGGATTGAAGCATGCGGCGGATAAAAAATCAGAATCTCTTCCATTGGTAAAAGACTCAATCAAAGGATTGAAAGACTACTCAGAAGGAAAAATTTCAGATTTCTCTGAGGTTGGAGTCAAAGCAGTGGATGACTATACTCTTGAGTATACTTTGAACCAACCAGAAACTTTCTGGAATTCAAAAACAACTAATGGTGTTCTTTTCCCAATTAGTACAGATTTCTTGAAGAGCAAGGGTGATGAATTTGGTCAACCAGGTAATGTTAAATCAATCTTGTTCAATGGTCCATTCCTTTTGAAATCAATCACTTCTAAATCAGAAATCACTTTTGAAAAGAACGAAGATTACTGGGATAAAGACAACGTTCATATTGACAAGATTAAATTGTCTTATTATGATGGATCAGATCAAGATTCCATAGCGCGCGGTTTTAGCGATGGTTCATATACCAAGGCGCGTCTATACCCTGCTAGCTCTAACTTTGCGTCTGTTGAAGAAAAATACAAAGACAATATCTACAACACACAGCCTGGTTCTGGTGTCGCAGTCTTAGGTTTCAACATTGACCGTCAAGCTTACAACCATACTTCTAAGACGTCAGATGAGCAGAAATCTTCTACGAAGAAAGCTATCTTGAACAAGAATTTCCGTCAAGCTATCACCTTTGCCTTGAACCGCGAAAATTATTCAGCGCAAGTCAATGGTAAAGAGTATGCTAAGGCTGCTATTCGGAATATGTACACTGCACCTGCCTTTGTTCAAGTAAACGGTAAAGACTTTGGTGATGTAGTAGCAGACAAGTTGCAAACATATGGAGATCAATGGAGCGGTGTGAATCTTGCGGACGGTCAAAACGGCCTCTATAGCAAGGAAAAAGCAAAAGCTCAATTTGAAAAAGCAAAAGCTGAACTCCAAAAAGAAGGTGTTCAATTCCCAATCCACTTGGATGTTCCAGTTGCACAAAACTCAACAAACTTTGTGTCACGGATGCAATCCTTCAAACAATCAGTTGAAGAAACACTTGGCACAGAAACGTTGTTGTGGACCTTCAAATGATGGACCAAGATGAAGTCTTGAACATTACATTGAACGTACCATCAGCTGCAGAAACTGACTGGGATCTTCAAGGGCTTGTAGGATGGAATCCAGACTACGATGACCCATCTACTTACCTTGATACCTTGCAACCATCTTCACCAGACCAAACTAAGACTTACCTTGGATTTGCTGGTGGTGTCGACAATGCTTCTGCTAAAGCAGTTGGTTTAGATGAATATGCGAAGTTGCTTGATGATGCAGAAAAAGAAACTCAAGACGTAGTAACACGTTACGACAAATTTGCAGCAGCACAAGCTTGGTTAACAGATAGCGCATTAGTGATTCCAACTATGACTAGCGCTGGAGCAGCTACAGTTGTTTCAAAAGTAGTTCCATTCTCTGGACCTTCATCACAAACAGGTAACAAAGGATCAACTTATTTCAAATATGTTGAAGTTCAAGATGAGCCTGTCACTAAAAAACAATATGATCAAGAACGTGAAAAATGGTTGAAAGAAAAAGCTGATTCAAATAAGAAAGCTCAGCAAGAACTAGAAAAACACGTTAAATAATCACCTTCATCAGAACTTTCTCTAATAGGGGAGAAAGTTCTTTTGAACATTAAAGGAACGGAATATGAAAAAATATATATTTATGCGTATTTTACGTTCGTTAGTGTCGATCTTTTTGGTTACGACATTGACGTATACAATTATTTATACGCTAACCCCAAGAAATTTAATTTTCAAAAACGACCCTAACTATAATAAGATTGCAAAGACTAAGGATTCTAAAATCAATTATGAAAACACAGTCTATGATCGTATGGGGTATATAGAATATCTTGATTCAAAAGCTTTGAAAGAAAAAGCAAGCAAGGAAGACTCATCAGTAACTGTAGAGCCTACTAAAGAAAACGAAAAGATCTACAAAAAGTACATTTCTAATCTTGGAAATGGCTGGGTATTGAAACGTTTCCCTGAAAACAAAGGCTTTTTACGCAACTCGTGAAGTCCCTGTCTTTGAACGTGTTATTGGATTCTATGGCAACCTGATTCAGATTGATCATCCAAATGTCATCAAAGATGCTTCCAATCCAAAACTTGAACGCTATATTCGCATTGAAAATGATCCAGCTATTGGTTGGTCAGTAGTTGGTTCGGGGACTAAACATAAATATCTTTTGTATTTCAATGGTCAATTCCCGTTCATTCATCAAAATTTTGTATCGTTAAACTTGGGTGAATCTTACCCAACTTATTCAAATACGCCAGTTCTTCAGGTTATTACACAAGGACAAGGTACTACCAAGAAGAGTGAAGTAAACTTCCCAACAGGGAAAAAAGAATCTTCTATCAATATCTACTCACGTACTTACAAATCACCAAGCAAGGGCAGATGCTCAAGATATTGCCCGCTTTGGTAAAGGAGATGCTTATACAGCAACTTTGAGTAACTATGAAAATCCATCCATGATTGTGAGCTCTTCTATTATCGGCTTGATCGGGATTGCAATTGCTTACTTGATTGCGATTCCATTGGGATCTTACATGGCCTTGTTGAAGAACACATGGTTTGATAGTGCCTCAACAGCTGTCTTGACATTGATGATGGCTCTTCCAACGATTGCCTTGGTTTACATTGTCCGCTTGGTTGGTTCAACAATCGGTCTTCCAGACTCCTTCCCAGTCTTAGGAGCTCAGGACTGGAGATCGTATGTTCTTCCTTCTGTCATTTTGGGACTGTTGACCGCTCCAGGTTTGGCTGTTTGGATTCGTCGTTATATGATTGACTTGCACTCACAAGACTTTGTCCGTTTTGCACGTGCTAAAGGACTTTCTGAAAAAGAAATTTCACGCAAGCATATTTTCAAGAATGCCATGGTTCCAATCGTTACAGGTATTCCTGTTCAATTGGTCTTGGTTATCTCAGGAGCTACCTTGACAGAAACCGTCTTTGCCTTCCCTGGTATGGGTAAAATGTTGATTGATTCCATCAAGGCATCGAACAATACCATGGTGGTTGGTCTTGTCTTCATCTTTACTGTTCTTGCTGTATTTGGAGCAATGGCCGGTGATATTCTCATGGTTATGGTAGACCCTCGTATCAAATTGACAACTAAGAAAGGAGGCAAATAATGTCTACAATCGATAAAAAGAAATTCCAATTTGTTGAACGTGACGACTTTGCCTCTGAAACAATTGATGCGCCGTCGTACTCCTATTGGAAATCTGTATTTCGCCAATTTTTCAAAAAGAAATCAACCATTTTCATGTTAGCAGTCTTGGTGGGAATTCTCTTGATGAGTTTTGTTTATCCAATGTTTTCAAACTTTGATTACAATGATGTAAGTAAAGTTAATGATTTCACTGCTCGTTTGAATCCTCCAAGTGCCAAAGCTTTCTTTGGTACAGATAACAATGGTAAATCGTTGTTTGATGGAGTTTGGTTTGGTGCCCGCAATTCGATTATCATCTCTTTTATTGCTACCTTGATCAACGTTGTGATTGGTGTAGTGATTGGTGGGATTTGGGGTGTGTCAAAATCAATCGACCGCTTCATGATGGAAGTTTATAACGTTATTTCAAACGTTCCATTCATGTTGATTGTTATTGTCTTGACTTACTCAATCGGTGCTGGTTTCTGGAACTTGATTTTGGCGATGACGGTAACAGGATGGATTGGGATTGCTTATTCTATCCGTGTCCAAATTATGCGTTACCGTGATTTAGAGTACAACTTGGCCAGCCGTACTTTGGGGACTCCAACTCTAAAAATCGTGACAAAAAACATTTTGCCACAGTTGGTATCTGTTATTGTGACGACAACAACTCAATTGTTGCCAGCCTTTATTTCAACTGAAGCCTTCCTTTCCTTCTTTGGATTGGGATTGCCAATTACAGTTCCAAGTTTAGGTCGTCTGATTTCAGACTACTCACAAAACGTAACAACCAATGCGTATCTTTTCTGGATTCCATTGACAGTCTTAGTCTTGGTATCCTTGTCATTCTATATCGTTGGACAAAACCTTGCAGATGCCAGCGATCCACGTACACATAGATAGGAGGAGTAGGTATGACAAATGATAAAAATGTAATCTTATCTGCTCGCGATATCGTAGTAGAATTTGATGTTCGGGATCGTGTCTTAACAGCCATTCGCAATGTGTCCTTAGACCTTGTTGAAGGTGAAGTCATGGCACTTGTTGGTGAATCAGGTTCTGGTAAATCTGTTCTCACAAAAACCTTCACAGGAATGTTAGAAGACAACGGCCGAATTGCCAATGGTAACATTAATTATCGTGGGCAAGAATTAACAGAACTCAAGTCAAACAAAGACTGGGAAGATATCCGCGGTGCAAAAATTGCAACCATCTTCCAAGATCCAATGACTAGTTTAGACCCGATTAATACAATCGGATCACAAATTACGGAAGTTATTATTAAACACCAAGGCAAGAGTGCCAAAGAAGCCAGAGAAATGGCCATTGATTATATGGAAAAGGTTGGGAATCCCAGAAGCGGAACGTCGCTTTGATGAATATCCTTTCCAATATTCAGGCGGGATGCGCCAACGGATCGTTATTGCTATTGCGCTTGCTTGTCGTCCTGATATCTTGATCTGTGACGAGCCAACAACGGCCCTTGACGTAACCATCCAAGCCCAGATCATTGACTTGTTGAAATCATTGCAAAAAGAATATAACTTTACAACAATCTTTATTACCCACGACTTAGGTGTGGTTGCAAGTATTGCAGATAAGGTTGCCGTAATGTATGCTGGTGAAATTGTAGAATTTGGTAAAGTAGAAGAAATCTTCTATGATCCAAGACATCCTTATACATGGAGTCTCCTTTCAAGTTTGCCACAATTGTCTACCTCTAAAGGTGATTTATATTCTATCCCAGGGACTCCTCCATCATTGTATTCACCAGTAAAAGGGGATGCCTTTGCTTTGCGTTCAGACTATGCGATGCAAATTGATTTTGAGGAACATCCACCAGTCTTCAATGTTTCAGATACACATTGGGCTAAAACATGGCTCTTACATGAAGATGCACCAAAAGTCAATAAACCAGAAATTATTGATAATCTTCATGAAAAGATTAGTGCGAAAATGGGATTCACTACAATCAAGGACTAGGAGAAGGAAATGACAGAAAAATTAATAGAAGTTAAAAATCTAGAAATTTCCTTCGGTGAAGGAAGTAAAAAATTTGTAGCTGTAAAGAATGCAAATTTCTTCATCAACAAAGGAGAAACATTTTCTCTTGTTGGTGAGTCTGGTAGTGGGAAGACGACAATTGGTCGTGCAATCATTGGTTTGAATGACACTAGTGCAGGTGAAATCCTGTATGATGGCAAAAAAATCAATGGTAAGCAATCGCGTAAGGATGAAAATGAATTAATCCGAAAAATTCAAATGATCTTCCAAGACCCGGCAGCAAGTTTGAATGAGCGTGCAACAGTCGACTACATTATTTCAGAAGGTTTGTACAATTATCACCTATTCGACAATGAAGAAGACCGAGTACGTAAAGTAAAAGAGATTATGCATGAAGTAGGGCTTCTAGCAGAGCATTTGACTCGTTATCCCCATGAATTCTCTGGTGGACAACGCCAGCGGATTGGGATCGCTCGTGCCTTGGTAATGGAACCAGAATTTGTTATCGCAGACGAGCCTATTTCAGCCCTTGACGTATCCGTACGTGCGCAAGTTTTAAATCTCCTTAAGAAATTCCAAAAAGAGTTGGGCTTGACCTATCTCTTTATCGCACACGATCTTTCAGTCGTTCGATTTATCTCTGATCGTATTGCGGTTATTTACAAAGGAGTTATTGTAGAAGTAGCTGAGACGGAAGAATTGTTTAATAATCCAATTCATCCCTACACACAATCTCTACTATCAGCTGTACCGATTCCAGACCCAATTCTAGAACGCAAAAAAGTTCTGAAAGTTTATGATCCAGATCAGCATGATTATTCAACCGACAAACCAGAAATGGTTGAAATCAAACCTGGACATTACGTTTGGGCAAATAAAGCTGAACAGAAAAAATATAAAGAACTTGTATAATCATAAGAAAACGAGAAGAATACGCTTCTCGTTTTCTATTTTTTGAAAAAAGAAAAATTTTTTTTAAAAAAAAGAAAAAAGATATTGACAAGACTTCATGGACGTGATATACTAATATAGTTGTCGCGTGAGAGCGACAAAGACCTTTGAAAACTGAACAAGACGAACCAATGTGCAGGGCGCTACAACTAAGGTTGTAGTACTGAACAATGAAAAAAACAATAAATCTGTCAGTGACAGAATGAGTTTAAGACAAACAATTATTTTAATGAGAGTTTGATCCTGGCTCAGGATGAACGCTGGCGGCGTGCCTAATACATGCAAGTAGAACGCTGAAGGAAGGAGCTTGCTCTTTCCGGATGAGTTGCGAACGGGTGAGTAACGCGTAGGTAACCTGCCTGGTAGCGGGGGATAACTATTGGAAACGATAGCTAATACCGCATAACAACAGTTGTTGCATGATAACTGTTTAAAAGGTGCAATTGCACCACTACCAGATGGACCTGCGTTGTATTAGCTAGTTGGTGAGGTAACGGCTCACCAAGGCGACGATACATAGCCGACCTGAGAGGGTGATCGGCCACACTGGGACTGAGACACGGCCCAGACTCCTACGGGAGGCAGCAGTAGGGAATCTTCGGCAATGGACGGAAGTCTGACCGAGCAACGCCGCGTGAGTGAAGAAGGTTTTCGGATCGTAAAGCTCTGTTGTAAGAGAAGAACGAGTGTGAGAGTGGAAAGTTCACACTGTGACGGTATCTTACCAGAAAGGGACGGCTAACTACGTGCCAGCAGCCGCGGTAATACGTAGGTCCCGAGCGTTATCCGGATTTATTGGGCGTAAAGCGAGCGCAGGCGGTTAGATAAGTCTGAAGTTAAAGGCTGTGGCTTAACCATAGTACGCTTTGGAAACTGTTTAACTTGAGTGCAAGAGGGGAGAGTGGAATTCCATGTGTAGCGGTGAAATGCGTAGATATATGGAGGAACACCGGTGGCGAAAGCGGCTCTCTGGCTTGTAACTGACGCTGAGGCTCGAAAGCGTGGGGAGCAAACAGGATTAGATACCCTGGTAGTCCACGCCGTAAACGATGAGTGCTAGGTGTTGGGTCCTTTCCGGGACTCAGTGCCGCAGCTAACGCATTAAGCACTCCGCCTGGGGAGTACGACCGCAAGGTTGAAACTCAAAGGAATTGACGGGGGCCCGCACAAGCGGTGGAGCATGTGGTTTAATTCGAAGCAACGCGAAGAACCTTACCAGGTCTTGACATCCCTCTGACCGCTCTAGAGATAGAGTTTTCCTTCGGGACAGAGGTGACAGGTGGTGCATGGTTGTCGTCAGCTCGTGTCGTGAGATGTTGGGTTAAGTCCCGCAACGAGCGCAACCCCTATTGTTAGTTGCCATCATTCAGTTGGGCACTCTAGCGAGACTGCCGGTAATAAACCGGAGGAAGGTGGGGATGACGTCAAATCATCATGCCCCTTATGACCTGGGCTACACACGTGCTACAATGGCTGGTACAACGAGTCGCAAGTCGGTGACGGCAAGCTAATCTCTTAAAGCCAGTCTCAGTTCGGATTGTAGGTCGCAACTCGCCTACATGAAGTCGGAATCGCTAGTAATCGCGGATCAGCACGCCGCGGTGAATACGTTCCCGGGCCTTGTACACACCGCCCGTCACACCACGAGAGTTTGTAACACCCGAAGTCGGTGAGGTAACCTTTAGGAGCCAGCCGCCTAAGGTGGGATAGATGATTGGGGTGAAGTCGTAACAAGGTAGCCGTATCGGAAGGTGCGACTGGATCACCTCCTTTCTAAGGATAAGGAAACCTGCACGTTCGTCTTGTTTAGTTTTTGAGAGGTCTTGTGGGGCCTTAGCTCAGCTGGGAGAGCGCCTGCTTTGCACGCAGGAGGTCAGCGGTTCGATCCCTGCTAGGCTCCATTGGTGAGAGATCACCAAGGATGAACATTGAAAATTGAATATCTATATCAAATAGTAACAAGAAAAATAAACCGAAAAACGCTGTGAATATTTAATGAGTTTTCTAATTTTTTTAAGAAATTAGGTTAATAAGGTTAAGTTAATAAGGGCGCACGGTGGATGCCTTGGCACTAGGAGCCGAAGAAGGACGTGACAAACGACGAAATGCCTCGGGGAGCTGTAGGGTAAGCTTAGATCCGGGGGATGTCCGAATGGGGGAACCCAGCAGGTGATACCTGTTACCCATATCTGTTAAGGATATGAGGAGGAAGACGCAGTGAACTGAAACATCTAAGTAGTCGCAGGAAGAGAAAGCAAAAAGCGATTGCCTTAGTAGCAGGGAGCGAAACGGCAGGAGGGGCAAACCGAAGAGTTTACTCTTCGGGGTTGTAGGACTGCAATGTGGACTTAAAGATTATAGAAGAACTACCTGGGAAGGTAGGCCAAAGAGAGTAATAGCCTCGTATTTTAAAATAGTCTTTATACCTAGCAGTATCCTGAGTACGGCGAGACACGTGGAATCTCGTCGGAATCTGGGAGGACCATCTCCCAACCCTAAATACTCCCTAGTGACCGATAGTGAACCAGTACCGTGAGGGAAAGGTGAAAAGCACCCCGGGAGGGAGTGAAATAGAACCTGAAACCGTGTGCCTACAACAAGTTCGAGCCCGTTAATGGGTGAGAGCGTGCCTTTTGTAGAATGAACCGGCGAGTTACGATATGATGCGAGGTTAAGTTGAAGAGACGGAGCCGTAGGGAAACCGAGTCTGAATAGGGCGTCTTAGTATTATGTCGTAGACCCTGAAACCATGTGACCTACCCATGAGCAGGTTGAAGGTGCGGTAAAACGCACTGGAGGACCGAACCAGGGCACGTTGAAAAAGTGCTTGGATGACTTGTGGGTAGCGGAGAAATTCCAAACGAACTTGGAGATAGCTGGTTCTCTCCGAAATAGCTTTTAGGGCTAGCGTCGACATTAAGATTCTTGGAGGTAGAGCACTGTTTGGGTGAGGGGTCCATCCCGGATTACCAATCTCAGATAAACTCCGAATGCCAATGAATTATGGTCGGCAGTCAGACTGCGAGTGCTAAGATCCGTAGTCGAAAGGGAAACAGCCCAGACCACCAGCTAAGGTCCCAAAAATAATTGTTAAGTGGAAAAAGGATGGGGGTTGCACAGACAACTAGGATGTTAGCTTAGAAGCAGCTATTCATTCAAAGAGTGCGTAATAGCTCACTAGTCGAGTGACCCTGCGCCGAAAATGTACCGGGGCTAAAACAATTTACCGAAGCTGTGGATACCTTTAATGGTATGGTAGGAGAGCGTTCTATGTGTGAAGAAGGTATACCGTGAGGAGTGCTGGAACGCATAGAAGTGAGAATGCCGGTATGAGTAGCGAAAGACAGGTGAGAATCCTGTCCACCGTAAGACTAAGGTTTCCAGGGGAAGGCTCGTCCGCCCTGGGTTAGTCGGGACCTAAGGAGAGACCGAAAGGTGTATCCGATGGACAACAGGTTGATATTCCTGTACTAGAGTATGTAGTGATGGAGGGACGCAGTAGGCTAACTAAAGCGTGCGATTGGAAGTGCACGTCTAAGCAGTGAGGTGTGAATTGAGTTAAATGCTTAGTTCTATAACATTGAGCTGTGATGGGGAGCGAAGTTTAGTAGCGAAGTTAGTGATGTCACACTGCCAAGAAAAGCTTCTAGCGTTAAACATACTCTACCCGTACCGCAAACCGACACAGGTAGTCGAGGCGAGTAGCCTCAGGTGAGCGAGAGAACTCTCGTTAAGGAACTCGGCAAAATGACCCCGTAACTTCGGGAGAAGGGGTGCTGACTTATGTCAGCCGCAGTGAATAGGCCCAAGCAACTGTTTATCAAAAACACAGCTCTCTGCTAAATCGTAAGATGATGTATAGGGGGTGACGCCTGCCCGGTGCTGGAAGGTTAAGAGGAGTGCTTAGCGTAAGCGAAGGTATGAATTGAAGCCCCAGTAAACGGCGGCCGTAACTATAACGGTCCTAAGGTAGCGAAATTCCTTGTCGGGTAAGTTCCGACCCGCACGAAAGGCGTAATGATTTGGGCACTGTCTCAACGAGAGACTCGGTGAAATTTTAGTACCTGTGAAGATGCAGGTTACCCGCGACAGGACGGAAAGACCCCATGGAGCTTTACTGCAGTTTGATATTGAGTGTCTGTGCCACATGTACAGGATAGGTAGGAGCCATAGAGATCGGGACGCCAGTTTCGATGGAGGCGATGTTGGGATACTACCCTTGTGTTATGGCCACTCTAACCCGGATAGGTGATCCCTATCGGAGACAGTGTCTGACGGGCAGTTTGACTGGGGCGGTCGCCTCCTAAAAGGTAACGGAGGCGCCCAAAGGTTCCCTCAGAATGGTTGGAAATCATTCGCAGAGTGTAAAGGTATAAGGGAGCTTGACTGCGAGAGCTACAACTCGAGCAGGGACGAAAGTCGGGCTTAGTGATCCGGTGGTTCCGTATGGAAGGGCCATCGCTCAACGGATAAAAGCTACCCTGGGGATAACAGGCTTATCTCCCCCAAGAGTTCACATCGACGGGGAGGTTTGGCACCTCGATGTCGGCTCGTCGCATCCTGGGGCTGTAGTCGGTCCCAAGGGTTGGGCTGTTCGCCCATTAAAGCGGCACGCGAGCTGGGTTCAGAACGTCGTGAGACAGTTCGGTCCCTATCCGTCGCGGGCGTAGGAAATTTGAGAGGATCTGCTCCTAGTACGAGAGGACCAGAGTGGACTTACCGCTGGTGTACCAGTTGTCTCGCCAGAGGCATCGCTGGGTAGCTATGTAGGGAAGGGATAAACGCTGAAAGCATCTAAGTGTGAAACCCACCTCAAGATGAGATTTCCCATAACTATATGTTAGTAAGAGCCCTGAGAGAAGATCAGGTAGATAGGTTAGGAGTGGAAGTTGTGTGAGCAATGGAGCGGACTAATACTAATAGCTCGAGGACTTATCCAAAAAAAGTAACTGAGGATATTTACAGCTGGTTTAGATTTTTGTTAGAATATAGGTATTCAATTTTTGAATGTTCATCATTCAGAGTTAAGTGACGATAGCCCTAGGAGATACACCTGTACCCATGCCGAACACAGAAGTTAAGCCCTAGAACGCCGGAAGTAGTTGGGGGTTGCCCCTGTGAGATATGGTAGTCGCTTAGCTTTTTTTCCGCCATAGCTCAGTTGGTAGTAGCGCATGACTGTTAATCATGATGTCGTAGGTTCGAGTCCTACTGGCGGAGTCAGTACCCGAAAGGGTTTTTTTATTTCTCTTTATTAATAAAGTAAAAAAAGGTTCTTTCGAACCTTTTTCTTAGTTAAAGAATACATTGTATAGAGCTTTAATAGCCTGTTTTTCTTGTTCTTGATTTGACGACAAACATGATGGAAACTTCGCTGGATCCTTGAGAAATCATTTGGATATTAATGTTATTTTCTGATAAAGCCTTTGTGGCTGTAGCTGTTACACCAATTTGATTTTTCATATTCTCTCCGACAATCATAATAATGGAAAGATCATGTTCAATTTCGGCATAATCCACTTGTAAATCTTGGATTAGATGTTTTAAAATTTCTTGTTCTTTAATTGGAGTCAATTCTTTTGACCGAAGAATTACTGATAAGTCGTCAATACCTGTTGGCATATGATCCCAACTAATATTCAAATCTTCTAAAATTTGCAATAATTTTCTACCAAAACCGACTTCTCTATTCATTAGGTATTTGGTGGTATTAATGCTGACAAATCCAGAGTCTCCTGCAATCCCAACGACTTTAACATTTTCATCGGTATGGTTCAGCACAATCTTCGTACCTGGATGTTTTGGATTGTTGGTGTTTTTGATCACCATTGGAATCTTTCCACGATATGCAGGAACAAGTGCTTCATCATGTAGGACACTAAAGCCAGCATAGGCTAATTCACGCATCTCCTTATAGGTTAATTCAGGAATAGAATGTGGCTGTTTGATAATGCCTGGGTGAGCTGCAAAAATACCATCGACGTCTGTAAAGTTCTCGTAGAGATCTGCTTTAACTCCCGCTGCGATAATTGATCCTGTAATATCAGAACCACCTCTTGAAAAAGTACAGACTTGTCCTTCTCTAGTAATTCCAAAGAATCCAGGGATCACTAAAATTTCATTATGGTTTCTCAGTTCTTCAATCTTATCGTAACTAGAAGGGAGAATGCGGGCATTGCAAGGTTCACTTGTTACAAAGATACCTGCATCTTTTGGATGGATATATTTTGCTTCTAAACCCTTTTTTACAAAGTAAGCTGCAATGAGTTTCGCATTGTTATTTTCTCCAGCTGCTAAGAAGGTATCATATAAGAAAGTGTTGTCAGACTTGGGAAGTGTTGCAAGGGATTTGATATCTCTAGCAATCTCTTCGATAATTTCCTCGTCTAAGTCTAACTCCTCTGTAATAGATCGATAGCGATTGATAATCCATTCTTGACTTTGGTTCGTATCTTTACCGTTGGTATATTCTTTATAATACTTGATGAGGGCATCTGTGACTTTTGTGTCCTCAGCATTGCGTTTCCCTGGAGCAGAAACGACCACGTATTGACGGGCTTCATCTTCTTTAACGATATTGAATACTTTTTCTAACTGGGTAGCAGATGCTAATGAACTACCACCAAATTTAACTACTTTCATGTGGACTCCTTTACACAACTTTCTTTAAATTATACCAAAGATAGAGCTTGGTTACAATCTAAAAAAGCACTGTTATCAAGCGAGTCTTTCGGGTGAGACACTTTGTTATGAAAATGTAATTTACTTTTCAAAGTAGTTGTGCTAAAATAATATGAAATTAAATAAGTTCAACTATCAAACAATTTGAATGGCTAATTAGTAAAGAGGTGGCTTATGGTGTTCGAAACGATTATTTATTCTGTAGAAGAGGATCTCGCATCTATTATTTTAAATAGACCAGAGGTTTCAAATGGTTTTAACATTCCAATGTGTCAGGAAATCCTTGAAGCATTAGAATTAGCTGAGAAGAATCCAGATGTTCGTTTTATTTTATTTAAAGCAGTCGGCAAGGTTTTTTCAGTTGGTGGTGATTTAGCTGAGATGAAACGGGCTGTTGATGCTGATGATATCGACTCGTTAACGCAAATTGCGGAATTGGTCAATCAAATCTCTAAAAAAATGAAGCAAATTCCAAAACCAGTGATTATGGTTGCAGATGGTGCGGTTGCAGGAGCAACTGCTAATATGGCAGTAGCGGCGGACTTTTGTATTGCTTCTGATAAAGCGAAGTTTATTCAAGCCTTTGTTGGGGTCGGTTTGGCTCCTGATGCTGGTGGTCTATTCCTTTTAGGAAGAGCCATTGGTTTGATTAGAGCAACTCAGTTAGCAATGACTGGTGAACCATTAGGTGCTGAAAAGGCTCTGGAATATGGCGTTGTGTACAAAGGTTTCTGAAGTAGAAAAATTAGACAAAGACTGTCAACCAACTACTCATGAAAGTTAAGACGTAGCTCAGACAATTCTTTTGCTGCGATTAAAGAGTTGGCTTGGTCTAGCATGCTGACTGACTGGGATCGTTATGCTGAAATTGAGTTGAGATTGCAGAGAAATCTTTCTCTAAAGGAAGACTTTAAAGAAGGGAGTTATTGCCTATTCAGAGCGTCGGCGCCCAAAATTTCAAGGAAAATAAAAACGTAAAATTTTTATGTTTTTGTTGCTGAGGCTTGCTATTTGGTTTGATTTTTGATAAAATTCGATTATCAAAGTAATGAATAGGGGGTGTGGTTTTTGAATTTTCAACTAGTCAATGATTACCTTACATCCATTTTTAACAACGTATTAGTCATCGAAGAAACTAGTTTACGTAGCAGTCGATTTAATGATGTTTCCATTAAGGAAATGCACACCATTGATGTCATCGGCTCAACACCAAACGCAACTCCAAGTGATATTTCGCGTTCGTTAATGGTAACGTTAGGTACAGTCACTACCAGTTTAAATAATCTTGAACGAAAAGGTTATATTGAACGAACCAGATCTGAAGTTGATCGTCGGGTCGTCCATTTGAGTTTGACCAAAAGAGGCAAGCTCTTGTATCGGCTTCACCAACAATTTCACAAGCGGATGGTCAATCAAATTATTGATGGGATGTCTCCAGATGAACGGAAAGTGATGCAAAAAGGGTTGCAGAATCTTTATCGTTTCTTGGAGGAGTTGAAATAATGACTTTTGCAAAAATTAGTCAGGTAGCCCATTATGCGCCAAGCCAAGTGATTTCTAATCAGGATCTTTCTGAACGGATGGATACCAGCGATGAGTGGATTGCTAGTCGGACAGGAATTCGGAAGCGTCATATTTCTCAATCAGAATCAACCAGCGATTTAGCTACGGAAGTGGCTCGTCGCTTGCTTGAAAAAAGTGGTTTACAAGCGGATCAGTTGGATTTTATTATTGTTGCAACGATTTCGCCCGATTCCATGATGCCATCCACTGCAGCTCGTGTTCAAGCTAAAATTGGGGCCTCTAAAGCTTTTGTCTTTTGATTTGACAGCAGCTTGTAGTGGATTTGTCTTTGCGCTTGCGACTGCTGAAAAGTTGCTTCGGTCTGGCCAGTACAAACGAGGAATCGTTATCGGAAGTGAAACCTTATCGAAAGTGATTGATTGGGAAGATCGGACAACAGCGGTCCTATTTGGGGATGGTGCTGGCGGTGTTTTATTGGAAGCTTCCGAACAACAAACTTTTTTAGCTGAAAGTTTATTTTCAGATGGTTCTCGTGGAGAGGTTCTTCAATCATCATCTGTTGGTTTATCTTCACCATATTCTGATAAGGAAGAAGATAAAAAATATTTATCAATGGATGGAAGAGCAGTCTTTGATTTTGCTATTCGGGATGTGGCTAAGAGTATTAAACATATGTTGGCTAATGCTCCAGTAGCTGTTGATGAAATTGACTACTTTCCTCTTGCACCAGGCAAATGACCGTATCTTAGATAAAATGGCTAAGAAAATCGGGGTTGATCGGGAAAAACTTCCTGCAAATATGATGGAATATGGCAACACTAGTGCTGCAAGTATTCCAATTTTATTATCGGAGTGTGTCGACCAAGGACTAATCAAATTGGATGGAAGTCAAATAATTCTTCTGTCAGGATTTGGTGGAGGTTTGACATGGGGCTCACTTCTTGTTACAATCTAGTTAAACATGTGGAAACACATTTTAAAAATTTTTATTATTTTAAGGAGGCCAATCATGGCAGTATTTGAAAAAGTACAAGAAATTATCGTTGAAGAACTTGGTAAAGAACCATCAGAAGTAACTCTTGAGTCTACTTTTGAAGATCTTGAAGCTGATTCATTGGATTTGTTCCAAGTGATTTCAGAAATTGAAGATGCATTCGACATTCAAATTGAAACTGAAGAAGGATTGTCTACTGTAGGTGACCTTGTTGCTTACGTAGAAGAAAAAACTAAATAATAATGGATGAGAGTATCGAAAGATATTCTCTCTTGTTTAGGTAATAGTTTGACGCTCAAAGCAAAGAACCGCTTTCAAACTATTACTTAAGCGAAAATGAGGAAGGTACTATGCAAACACGAATTACTGAATTATTAAACATTAAATATCCAATTTTCCAAGGTGGTATGGCTTGGGTAGCGGATGGAGATCTTGCTGGGGCTGTATCTAATGCAGGTGGTCTTGGGATCATCGGTGGAGGAAATGCACCTAAAGAAGTTGTCAAAGCGAATATTGATCGTGTCAAATCCATTACTGACAAACCTTTTGGAGTCAATATCATGCTCCTTTCTCCTTTTGCAGATGACATCGTTGACTTGGTTATCGAAGAAGGGGTTAAAGTTGTTACCACTGGTGCAGGGAATCCTGGGAAATACATGGATCGTTTCCATGAAGCGGGCATTACCGTTATTCCGGTTGTACCTTCAGTAGCTTTAGCAAAACGGATGGAAAAACTAGGTGCGGATGCTGTCATTGCTGAGGGAATGGAAGCAGGAGGTCATATTGGTAAATTGACGACCATGACCTTGGTTCGTCAAGTGGTCGAAGCGGTCTCTATTCCAGTTATCGGTGCTGGTGGTGTTGCAGATGGTGCAGGAGCGGCTGCAGTCTTCATGCTTGGAGCAGATGCTGTTCAAGTGGGAACACGATTTGTCGTTGCTAAAGAATCAAATGCTCACCAAAACTTTAAGAATAAATCTTGAAAGCTAAGGACATTGATACAGTGGTGTCTGCGTCAGTTGTTGGCCACCCAGTTCGTGCGATTAAGAATAAATTGGCTTCTGCCTATAACCAAGCTGAAAAAGATTTCTTGGCAGGTAAAAAGACTCAAGAAGAAATTGAAGAATTAGGAGCAGGTGCTCTTCGCAATGCTGTTGTTGACGGAGACGTTGATAATGGATCTGTGATGGCAGGACAAATTGCAGGTCTCGTAAGTAAAGAAGAAACCTGTGCTGAAATCTTAGAAGATATCTATCTTGGAGCTGCTAAGGTCATTCAGAAAGAAGCAGCTCGCTGGGCAGATGTGAAATTCTAACAAGTAAAGGAAAGGAAGAGAACAGTGACAAAACGTGCCTTCTTATTTGCTGGTCAAGGTGCCCAAAAATTGGGGATGGCTAGTGATTTGTATGCAACTTATCCCGTTGTCAAAGAGACCTTTGATACGGCTAGTCGTATTCTAGGTTATGATTTGCGTGAATTGATTGATTCTGACGAAGAAAAACTCAATCAAACACGCTATACTCAACCAGCTATTTTGACAACTTCTGTAGCTATTTATCGTCTATTAGCAGAAAATGGCATAACACCGGATATTGTGGCTGGTCTCTCCCTGGGAGAATATTCTGCTTTGGTTGCCGCAGGCGCTCTTTCCTTTGAAGAAGCGGTCGCCTTGGTAGCTAAGCGAGGGGAATTTATGGAAACAGCTGCGCCTGCTGGAAGCGGAAAGATGGTAGCTGTTATGAATACTGATCCTGCCTTGATTGAAGAAATCTGTCAACAGGCTTCTGAAAAGGGAGTTGTAACACCAGCTAACTACAATACTCCTGCCCAAATTGTGATTGGTGGAGAGGTTGAAGCTGTGGATTATGCAGTTGAACTCTTACAAGAAGCAGGGGCAAAACGGTTGATTCCTCTGAATGTCTCTGGTCCTTTCCATACGGCCTTACTTGCTTCTGCTAGTGAAAAACTAGCGACTGAACTTGAAAAAGTTACTTTTAAGGACTTTAGCTTGCCTTTGGTTGGGAATACAGAAGCAAAGATCATGAAATCAGACGAAATCAAAGCTTTATTAGCTCGCCAAGTGATGGAGCCCGTTCGTTTCTATGATTCGATTGCGACGATTCAAGAGTTTGGAGTAGATGAAGTGATTGAAATTGGTCCAGGTAAGGTCTTGACTGGTTTCTTGAAAAAGATTGATAAAACTCTTCCAACGAAAAATGTGGAGGATAAAGCCAGCCTTGATGCCCTACTGAACGAATAAGATGAGGTGACTATGGAACTAAAGAATAAATGTATTTGTTACTGGCTCAAGTCGAGGCATTGGATTGGCTATTGCGCATAAATTTGCGTCAAAAGGTGCCAACATTGTCTTAAATAGTCGTGGAGAGCTCCCGGCAGGCCTAGTGGATGAATTTGCCTCATACGGTGTGAAGGTAGTTGGTGTTACTGGGGACGTATCCCAAGCTGCGGAAGCGAAACGAATGGTCGCGGAAGCGATTGAAGCACTTGGCTCAGTAGACATCCTTGTCAACAATGCTGGGATTACCAATGATAAGCTCATGTTGAAATTGACGGAAGAAGATTTCGAGCAAGTCTTGAAGGTGAATTTGACCGGTGCTTTTAATATGACACAATCAGTCTTAAAACCGATGACCAAAGCACGTGAAGGTGCTATCATTAACATGTCGAGTGTTGTCGGTCTGACAGGAAATGTTGGACAAGCCAACTATGCAGCCTCAAAAGCTGGTTTGATTGGTTTTTCTAAATCTGTAGCACGTGAAGTAGCTGGTAGAAATGTCCGTGTCAATGTCATTGCGCCGGGCTTCATTGAGTCTGATATGACAGAAGGACTTCCTGAAAAAATTAAAGAAATGTCTCTCGCTCAAATTCCAATGAAACGATTTGGAAATACAGAAGAAGTAGCAGATGTTGCAGTCTTTCTTGCGACTCAAGAATATCTAACAGGGCAAGTCATCGCAATTGATGGTGGCTTAACCATGCAATAAAAAGAGGTAGGTTTTGAAATGAAATTAAATCGTGTTGTTGTAACAGGCTATGGCTTGACATCTCCAATCGGAAACACTCCAGAAGAATTTTGGAATAGCTTAAAAGAAGGAAAAATTGGAATTGGTCCGATTACAAAATTTGACCACAGTGACTTTGCTGTTCATAATGCAGCTGAAATCCAAGATTTCCCATTTGATAAGTACTTTATCAAGAAAGATACGAACCGCTTTGACAACTATTCTTTGTATGCCTTGTATGCCGCTCAAGAAGCTGTGAATCATGCAGGTTTAGATGTAGAGGCTATTGATAAAGATCGTTTTGGTGTCATTGTTGCTTCTGGTATTGGTGGTATCAAAGAAATCGAAGATCAAGTGATTCGTTTGCATGAAAAAGGACCAAAACGTGTCAAACCAATGACCCTTCCAAAAGCTTTGCCAAATATGGCATCTGGTAATGTTGCGATGCGTTTTGGAGCTAATGGAATTTGTAAATCGATCAACACTGCTTGTGCCTCTTCCAATGATGCGATTGGAGATGCTTTCCGCGCTATTAAGTTTGGTTTCCAAGATTTGATATTGGTTGGTGGTTCTGAAGCTTCTATTACACCATTTGCAATCGCCGGTTTCCAAGCCCTAACAGCTCTTTCAACAACAGAAGATCCAACTCGTGCTTCTATTCCATTTGATAAAGATCGGAATGGATTTGTAATGGGTGAAGGATCAGGAATGTTGGTACTTGAAAGTTTGGAACACGCTGAAAAACGTGGTGCAACCATTCTTGCTGAAGTCGTGGGCTACGGAAATACTTGTGATGCTTACCATATGACTTCTCCACATCCAGAAGGTCAAGGTGCTATCAAAGCAATGAAGTTGGCTTTGGATGAGGCAGAAATTGAACCAGCTCAAGTTGATTATGTCAACGCTCATGGTACCTCTACTCCAGCAAATGAAAAAGGAGAAAGTGGTGCAATCGTTTCTGTATTTGGTACAGAAGTTCCAGTATCTTCTACAAAATCATTTACAGGTCACCTCTTGGGGGCAGCAGGGGCAGTTGAGGCTATTGCGACGATTGAAGCAATTCGCCATCAATATGTTCCAAAAACTGCTGGAACACAAGAGTTATCAGATTATATTGAAGCCAATGTCATCTTTGGTGAAGGGCAAGAACGTCCGATTTCCTTTGCTATTTCCAATACATTTGGATTTGGAGGACACAATGCTGTCTTAGCCTTTAAACGTTGGGAGGGATAAAGTGAATATTCAAGAGATTAAAGACTTAATGAGTCAATTTGACCAATCTAGTCTTCGTGAATTTAGCTATCAAAATGCAACGGATGTGCTATCATTTAGTAAAAATGCTGGCAGTGTAGCTAGCCCACAACCTGCTACGCCAGCTCCTGTAGTTCAAGAAGTGGCACCTGCTGTTGAGAGCCCTGTTGTTCTTGCAGAAGAACCAGTTGCTTCTTCAGCACCAGCTCCTGAAGCAAGTCCAGCAGTAGCAGCAGAAGGGGAAGTGGTTGAAAGTCCTCTTGTTGGTGTAGCTTATTTAGCTTCAGGTCCAGATAAACCAGCTTTTGTTCAGGTTGGAGATAGCGTTTCAAAAGGCCAAACCCTATTGATTATTGAAGCGATGAAAGTTATGAACGAAGTTCCTGCACCAAGGGATGGAATTGTCACTGAAATCCTTGTTTCAAATGAAGAAATGGTTGAGTTTGGGAAAGGATTGGTACGGATTAAATGATCGATATTCAAGCTATTAAAGAGGCTCTTCCGCATCGCTATCCGATGTTGTTGGTGGATCGCGTCCTTGAAACAAAGTGAGGATACGATTGTAGCCATTAAGAATGTGACGATCAATGAGCCCTTCTTTAATGGGCACTTTCCAAGCTACCCAGTAATGCCAGGTGTCCTCATTATGGAAGCCTTGGCACAAACTGCCGGTGTCTTAGAATTATCCAAACCAGAAAATAAAGGGAAATTAGTCTTTTATGCTGGAATGGATAAGGTTAAATTTAAAAAACAAGTCGTTCCGGGAGATCAGCTCGTGATGACGGCTACCTTTGTCAAGCGTCGTGGTTCGATTGCGGTCGTGGAAGCAAAAGCGGAAGTCGATGGGAAATTAGCTGCTAGCGGGACCCTAACATTTGCAATTGGTAACTAGGGAGGTTTCTATGTTCCGAAAAATTTTAATCGCGAATCGTGGTGAAATTGCGGTCCGGATTATTCGAGCTGCTCGTGAATTAGGAATTGAAACAGTCGCTGTCTATTCAACGGCTGATAAAGAAGCCTTGCATACCTTACTAGCGGATGAAGCAGTTTGTATTGGGCCTGCTAAGTCAACCGAGTCTTATTTGAACATGAATGCTGTTTTATCTGCAGCTGTTTTGACTGGATCAGAAGCGATTCACCCAGGATTTGGATTTTTGAGTGAAAATTCGAAGTTTGCCACCATGTGTGAGGAAGTCGGGATTAAGTTTATCGGACCATCAGGATCTGTCATGGATATGATGGGGGATAAAATTAATGCCCGAGCACAAATGATCAAAGCAGGCGTACCTGTGATTCCAGGATCAGATGGTGAAGTTCATACAGCTGAAGAAGCCTTGGAAGTTGCCGATCGAATTGGCTATCCTGTCATGCTGAAGGCATCAGCTGGAGGTGGCGGTAAAGGGATCCGTAAAGTAGAACGGGCAGAAGACCTAGTCCCAGCTTTTGAATCTGCTTCGACAGAAGCTAAGGCGGCCTTTGGAAATGGAGCTATGTACCTTGAACGCGTCATCTACCCAGCTCGTCATATTGAGGTTCAAATCTTGGCTGACCAATTTGGGCATGTGGTTCATTTGGGTGAACGGGATTGTTCCCTTCAAAGAAACAACCAAAAAGTCCTCGAAGAATCTCCATCCGTAGCAATCGGTAAGACAATTCGAGACCAAATCGGATCTGCAGCTGTCCGCGCAGCAGAATCTGTTGGCTATGAAAATGCTGGGACAATCGAGTTTCTTTACGATGAAGGTAAAGGCGAATTTTACTTCATGGAGATGAACACTCGGGTTCAAGTAGAGCATCCCGTGACAGAATTTGTCACAGGAATTGATATCGTGAAAGAGCAAATTAAAATTGCTGCTGGGCAAGAATTGTCTGTAAGCCAAGAAGATATTCAAATTTCTGGCCATGCCATTGAATGCCGGATCAATGCAGAAAATCCTGCCTTTAACTTTGCACCAAGCCCAGGAAAGATCACCAATCTCTACCTTCCAAGTGGAGGGGTTGGCTTGCGCGTGGATTCTGCTGTCTATCCTGGTTATACGATTCCACCGTACTACGATAGTATGATTGCCAAAATCATTGTCCATGGAGAAAATCGTTTCGATGCTTTGATGAAGATGCAACGCGCCCTCTATGAGTTGGAAATTGACGGTGTAATGACCAACAGTGATTTCCAATTGGATTTGATTTCAGATTCGAATGTGATTGCTGGTGATTACGATACCGCCTTTCTGATGGAGACATTTTTACCAAATTATCAGAAAAATCAATAAGCAATGAACTTTGTAAATGTGAGATTCATTTTCACAAGGAATGAACGCGCACAATTACAAAGTTCTTTTACCAAGTAAGGAGAAGTAGATGGCTTTATTTTCTAAAAAAGATAAGTACATTCGAATTAATCCCAATCGGTCGGCCATTGAAGCACCTCAGCCAAAACCAGAGGTTCCAGATGAGTTATTTTCTCAGTGTCCGGGCTGTAAACATACGATTTACCAAAAGGATCTAGGAAGTGAACGTCTGTGTCCGAAGTGTGGTTATACCTTCCGCATCTCTGCGATTGAGCGACTTCAATTGACGATTGATCCAGGAAGCTTTATTGAACTGTTTACGGGTATTGAGACCAAGGACCCGCTTAAGTTTCCAAACTACAAGAAGAAATTGGCGGCTGTTCGTGAATTGACAGGACTTGATGAAGCTGTGCTATCAGGAACTGCAAAGATCGGGGGCCATCAAGTGGCTCTTGGTATTATGGATTCTAATTTCATCATGGCTTCTATGGGCTCTGTGGTCGGTGAAAAGATTACGCGTCTATTTGAATTGGCGACAGAAGAAAAGCTCCCAGTTGTGCTCTTTACCGCTTCTGGTGGCGCTCGGATGCAAGAAGGAATCGTCAGTTTGATGCAGATGGCTAAAATCTCTGCAGCTGTTCAAAGACACTCAAAAGCAGGCTTGTTTTATCTGACAGTTCTAACAGACCCAACAACAGGTGGGGTAACTGCGTCATTTGCAATGGAAGGGGATATTATCATTGCAGAGAGCCAGGCCCTTGTGGGATTTGCAGGTCGACGAGTGATCGAGTCTACTGTACGGGAACAGTTACCGGATAATTTCCAAAAGGCTGAATTTTTGCAGGAGCATGGCTTTGTGGATGTGATTGTCCAGCGTAGTGAAATGCGTTCAACAATCGCAGACTTGTTAGCCTTTCATGGAGGGAAGTAATGACAAGAATAACACAAATTATTAAAGAAGCTCGTGACCAAGGACGTTTGACAGCTCTCGATTATGCTAATGGAATTTTTGATAATTTTATCGAATTACATGGAGATCGGAATTTCCGAGATGACGGTGCAGTGATTGGCGGAATTGGCTGGTTAGGGGATCAAGCGGTGACGGTTGTCGGGATTCAAAAGGGAAAGAATCTTCAGGACAACCTCAGTCGAAACTTTGGCCAACCCCACCCAGAAGGCTATCGAAAAGCCTTGCGTCTGATGAAACAGGCGGAGAAATTTGGTCGTCCAGTAGTAACCTTCATCAATACTGCGGGTGCTTATCCGGGTGTTGGCGCTGAAGAGCGGGGACAGGGTGAGGCTATTGCCCGCAACCTCATGGAAATGAGTGACTTAAAAGTTCCGATTATCGCGATTATCATCGGAGAAGGTGGCTCAGGTGGTGCCTTAGCTCTTGGTGTAGCAGATAAGGTCTGGATGTTGGAGAACTCCATCTATGCAGTCTTGAGTCCAGAAGGATTTGCCTCTATTCTCTGGAAAGACGGAAGCCGTGCCATGGAAGCAGCTGAATTGATGAAGATTACTTCGCATGAGTTGTTGAATATGGATATTGTGGACAAGGTGATTCCGGAGCATGGTTTTTCTAATGGCGAATTACTAGCTCAAGTGAAGAAAGAAATCCAAGCAGAATTGAAGGAGCTACAAGCCTTTCCTCTCGAAGAACTTCTAGAGCAACGTTACCAACGTTTTCGTAAATATTAAAAAACTGAGCTTGCAATTTGCAAGTCTCAGTTTTTTTAAACTTTATTTTGGCGCGATGACTTCAGCGCCCCCCATATATGGACGAAGGACTTCAGGAATAGTTACAGAACCATCTTCGTTTTGATAGTTTTCAAGAATAGCTGCCACTGTACGTCCAACAGCAAGTCCAGAACCATTCAAGGTGTGGAGAAGTTTAACCTTACCATCTGCTTCATCACGGTAACGGATTTGAGCACGACGTGCTTGGAAATCTTCAGTGTTTGAGCAGCTTGAAATTTCACGGTAGGTGTTTTGAGCAGGGATCCAAACTTCCAAGTCGTAAGTCTTAGCAGCTGAGAAGCCCATATCTCCTGTTGAGAGAGCCACGACACGATATGGAAGGTTCAGTTTTTGAAGGATGTTTTCAGCGTTGGCTGTCATCTTTTCCAATTCTTCATATGATTCTTCCGGTTTGGTAAATTTAACCATTTCTACCTTATGGAATTGGTGTAAACGGATCAAACCACGAGTGTCACGACCAGCAGAACCTGCTTCTGAACGGAAAGAAGGGCTCATTGCAGTAAAGTAGATTGGGAGATCCTTGCCATCAATGATTTCGTCACGGTAGTAGTTGGTCAGAGGGACTTCGGCAGTTGGAATCAAGACATAGTTGGTGTCACTGAGTTCAAAAGTATCTTCCTTGAATTTTGGATATTGTCCGGTACCAAACATGGAATCATGGTTAACCATGTAAGGGGTGATGACTTCAGTATATCCTTCCTTGTCATGCTCATCCAACATAAAGTTATAGATAGCACGTTCCAAGCGAGCTCCAAGCCCCTTGTAGAAGAGGAAACGAGCGCCAGTGACTTTTCCACCACGTTCCCAGTCAAGGATATTAAGCTCTTCACCAAGATCCCAGTGAGCTTTTGGTTCGAAGTCAAACTCGCGAGGAGTTCCCCAACGGCGAACTTCTACGTTATCATCTTCATCAGCCCCAACAGGCACGCTATCAGCAGGGATGTTTGGAAGAGTCGTAGTAAATTCTGTCAATTTCGCATCGATTTCTGCCAATTCAGCATCTAGTGCTTTGACTTCTGCAGAGAGAGTTTGCATGGCAGCAATCTTTTCGTCGGCATTTTCCTTATTTCGCTTAGCTTGAGCGATTTCAGCAGATACGGTGTTGCGCTCAGCCTTGAGGCTTTCTACTTTGACTAAGATGTCACGACGTTTTGCGTCGATTTCCTTCATTTCATTCAAGATAGTAGCATCTACACCACGTGTCGCTAATTTTTCAGCAACTGCATCAAAGTCTGTACGAATTCGTTTAATATCTAACATAGCTTCTCCTTTAACAAAAAGCACACCTGTTACAGTGTTGGAGTGGCAGGGCCACGGTTCCATCCAACTTCACAGGTGTGCACTTGATTTGATCTTCAATTTTTGATAAACGGTAGAATTTCAATTAAGTCCTCTATCTGCTCACAGCAACCGCAGACTTTCTGAAAGATTTCCTTAATTTACTTATCCGTTTTCGTTTATTATACAAGAAAAGTACCTATTTTGCAAATAGATTTTTAATTTTAGCTGTGATGGTTTGGATCAAGGTTGGTAACTTTGACAATTTTATCATTTCCAAGGTGTTGACGGGCAATTTTTAAGATTCTCCCCGAGTCTTTAGAAGCAAATAGGAACTTGCTTTCCTTGGTGTAGATTTCAAAATGGCGACTAACTTTACGCCCAGATACGTTGGCTCCAATCTGGTCGATTTCTTTGCCAGGGAATTTGGACGTAGTCTTCAACATTAGCATCTGCATAAAATTCAAAAGCCACGTCTCCAACTAAAATTTTTCCAACCTTTCCCCCCACTCCTAGATAAGAGACCCCTGTAGTATGGAATTCAACGGTTTTATTCAATGATTGAGCCATGAGATCCTCCTGTATTGCTATTCATTCCATTATATCATAATAAAAAGAAGGCCGAAACCTTCTTTTTAATTGGTCTTTGATTACATCAAGTGTGCAACGTGTGCCAAGACACCGATTACAAAGAGGGCGATAATGATAGTGATTGGAGATACTTTCTTCTTAAGCAACCACATACAAGCGAAAGTAAGAAGCAATCCCATCAAACCAGGAATCAATGAATCCAAGTTTTGTTGGAAAGTTGTAACTTTTTCAGGTGTTTGAGATAGACCTGAACCAACTTGACTAAATGCTGATTGGATACCCTTGTTAGATGATTACCCTTAGTAATCTCTTCAGGAAGTTTATCCCAGTGGATATAAGCTTTGTCGTCTAATTTGACAGAAGAAACATTGAAGATGAATTTAATAGATACCCAACGTTCTACCAAGACAGCGAGGATGAACATCCCAAGGATAGAAGCTCCTTTAGTGATGTCTTGCAAGATTCCACCAGACATATCTTTGGTAATTTCAGAACCTGCTTTGTATCCAAGTTCTTGGGTGTACCACAAGAAGGACATACGAATCGCATTCCATGCAAAGAAGAAGATAAGCGGACCAAGGATATTACCAGTCAAGGCAAGAGAAGCACCAAGAGCTCCAAGGATTGGACGAACTGTAAACCAGAAGACAGGATCTCCGATACCTGCCAAAGGTCCCATCATACCAATCTTAACCCCTTGGATAGCGGCATCATCAATCGCAGCGCCATTTGCTTTTTCTTCTTCAAGGGCAAGAGTTACCCCGATGATTGGAGCAGCTACGTATGGGTGAGTGTTGAAGAACTCCATATGACGCTCAAGAGCAGCCGCTTGGTCTTCTTTCTTCGTGTAAAGTTTTTTGATAGCTGGGATCAATGAGTAAGCCCAACCCAAGTTTTGCATCCGTTCATAGTTCCAAGAACCTTGCAAGAAGGTTGAACGCCACCAAACTTTTTGACGATCTGATTTAGATAATTGTAATTTTTCAGTCATGATAGTGTCACACCTTTCTTAATAGTCTTCGAGGATATCGCCGATTGGATCTTTAGAAGTAGCGACTCCGCCACCACCATTTCCACCTTTTTTAGAAAGAGAAAGGTAGATCAAGGCAAGAGCAACACCAATCGCACCAAGAGCAATCAAGGTCAATTGGCTAACGGCAGCAAGAGCAAAACCAATGGCAAAGAATGGCCAAACTTCACGGCTTGCCATCATGTTGATAACCATGGCGTAACCAACGGCAACGACCATACCACCACCGATTTGCATACCGTCTGACAACCAAGCAGGCATCGCTTCAAGAGCACCTTTAACAGTGTCAGCAGGGATCATCAAAAGAAGGGCTGCAGGAATGGCGATACGAAGACCTTGAAGGAGAAGTGCTACAAAGTGAGCGCGTTCTACGCCATTTGATATCACCTTTTTTAGCAGCAGCGTCGGCAGTGTGGACCAAACCAACGGAGAGAGTACGGACGATCATGGTCAAGAAAAGACCAGCAACTGCAAGCGGAATAGCAATACCTTGAGCCACAGCGATTCCTTTAGGACTGAAGTCACCACCAAGAACCAAGATAATCGCAGCAGCGACTGATGCAAGAGCAGCATCGGGTGCAACTGCGGCACCAATGTTGGCCCAGCCAAGTGCAAGTAATTGAAGGGAACCACCAAGCATAACACCGGCAGTCAAGTTACCTGTTACCAAACCGATTAAGGTACAAGCAACAAGTGGTTGGTGGAATTGGAATTGGTCAAGGATACCTTCAAGACCTGCTAAGAAGGCAACAACGACCACTAATACCATAGAAATAATAGACATGTTTAAAATCCTTTCGTAAGTAATCGATTATTGAACGTTAGCTTTGTTAATTAAGTCAAACAAATCTTTCTTAGAGTCATTTGGTACTTTACGGACATCAAATTCTACTCCAAGATCACGCATTTTTTCAAATGTAGCCACATCCTCTTTGTCCATTGACAAGACATTGTTAACCATGGTTTTACCAGTTGAGTGGGCCATTGAACCAACGTTCAGAGTTTTGATTGACACACCGCCTTCGATGGCACGAAGGGCATCTTGAGGTGTTTCAAATAAGATCAAAGCATGTGTTTCACCAAAGCGTGGATCTTTTGCAACGTCGATCAATTTTTGAATTGGGACAACGTTTGCTTTCACACCATTTGGTGCTGCTTGCTTGATCAATTCTTTACGGAGTTCATCATTGGCAACTGAGTCTGAAGCTACGATAATTCGATCTGCTTTTGAATCAGGTGTCCAAGCAGTTGCGACTTGGCCGTGAAGTAGACGAGTATCTAAGCGGGCAAGATTAATCTTGAGTTTTCCGTCACCGATCACTGTTCCTTCTGGAATAGCGGCTTGGGCAACAGGGGCAGCTGAAGCAGTGCTTGCTTCTTCGACTGGATTCAATTCTTCTGGAAGAGCTTTGATTCCATCTTTAGATTCTTTGATGATGTTTGCAGCAACTTGATCAACGCCAGCAGTTGCATCCATCAAACGCTCTGTATAAGCTTGAATCAACATCGGAAGGTTCAATCCAGTGATGATCGCAAATTTACGATCTGGATTTTCTCCCATAACGCGACTCGCTTGGTTAAATGGAGAACCACTCCAAAGGTCAGCCAAAACCAAGATTTCATCTTCTGCATCAAATGCGGCAACAGCAGCATTGAATTTAGCATAGAGATCATCTGGGCCTTCACTTGGCATGAACGTAACCACTTGAACTTTCTCTTGATCCCCAAAGATCATCGAGCCGGATTGGTGGATTCCAGCTGCAAATTCACCGTGGCTAGCAATAATGATACCAATACTCATTATTGACATTCCTCCTTATAAAATTTGTTTGACTTTCAGTTTAAGAAAACTTTAAGCTTATCTATTATAAAACGTTTTCATAATAAAGTCAATTTTTCAGTACTAAATTAAAGGAAAAAGAGAGAGTCTTTAATATATTAAATTGTTAACATCTGAGGTCGCTTGCTAGCAGACTTATTTGGCTATAAAATTCGAAAATCCTTTGGAATTCCTTGACAAGAGGGGAACGAAGGGGATTCTATGTTTCTGAAAAGAGTAGTAGTAGCTTCTAATAGGTAAAATAAAAATATAGCAACCACTTGCAGGTCCTGTTTGTGAGAAACTAAAAAGACCAGCCCATTTGGGATGGTCTAATAGGGTGAGTTGATTAGTTGGTGAAGTCAAGTACCATACGTCCTTGAATGGTTCCGGCTTCCATTTCGTCAAAGACTTTGACAGCATCTTCTACTGGACGTTTTTGAACAACTGGAACGACCAAGCCTTCTGCACCAAATTGGAAGGCTTCTTCCAAGTCTTTACGAGTTCCTACAAGAGAACCGATGACTTGGATACCATCTAATACTGTTTTCACAATGCTGAGGTCCATCATTTCAGAAGGAAGTCCGACTGCAACAACGCGACCACCCGCACGAACTGAATCTACTGCTTGGTTGAAGGCTACTTTAGAAACAGCTGTTACGACAGCAGAGTGAGCTCCACCATTTGTTTTTTCTTTGATCAATCCTGGGACATCTTCGACTTCGTGACCGTTGATGACAAAGTCTGCACCAACTTCTTTTGCCAATTCGAGTTTATCATTGTTGATATCAACAGCGATGACATGAGCGTTGAAGACTTTCTTAGCATATTGAACAGCCAAGTTACCCAGTCCACCAGCTCCATAGATAACGATCCATTGTCCTGGTTCAGCTTTGGCTTCTTTGATAGCTTTGTAGGTTGTAACACCGGCACAGGTAATAGAAGAAGCTTGAGCTGGATCTAATCCCTCTGGTACTTTTACTGCGTAGTCTGCAGTTACGATACATTGTTCAGCCATTCCTCCATCAACAGAGTAACCAGCATTTTTTACAGTACGGCAAAGAGTTTCGCGACCAGTTGTACAGTATTCACAAGTGCCACATCCTTCGAAGAACCAAGCAACACTGACACGGTCACCAACTTTTCAAACTCTGTCACATCTGGAGCAAGTTCTTTAACAATCCCGATTCCTTCATGTCCAAGAACACGGCCTGGAACTTTACCGAAGTCTCCGTGAGCAACGTGCAAGTCAGTGTGGCAGACACCACAGTATTCGATTTGAACAAGAGCTTCCCCTGTTTCTAATGGGCGCATCTCTTTGTTTGCAACGATTTCAACACCAGTACCTTCTGGATTTACAACAACAGCTTTCATAGTTTTCCTCCTCAAGAGCTTAGTTGAATTAGAGACGGTAATAAAACGAGAAGTAACATCACTTGAATCATTATCGTATGAAACGAGCTAGGCTCTTTTTTTATTTTTGTTATGTTAATTTTATCACAAACTTTATCAGTTAGCAAGCGTTTACATAGAAAATTTTCTGAAAATAAACTTAACCAGTTAAACTGTTTTCAGAAAAAGTCTCTATAAGGTTCCGTATGTTTGAGAAAACAAAAAGCTTGAATCCTTTCTTGTAAAAGGTGATTCAAGCGCTTCTCTATTTATAGGAAGAGTTTTTCTAGTTGACGAGCAACGCCGTCCTGATCATTTGTATACTCGGTTTGTTTATCGGCATAGGGGAGGAGAACAGGATTGGCGTTTTTCATTGCAAAACCAGTTCCTGCGAAAGCCAACATGTCTGTATCATTTTGTTCGTCTCCAAAGGCGATAAGGTTTTTCCGATCAAGTCCGTAAGTCTTGAGGAGATAGTTGAGGGCAAAGGCCTTATTGACGCCTTTTGGAGCACATTCCAGAATGTTGAGGGGACCACCCCAGCTATTGATTTCTAGCTCGTGATGGTAGTAATCACGCATTTCTTCGGCTAAAGCATACTTATCTTCAGCGCGTGTTTGAAAGAGGATGGCGTTTGGGTTTTCGGTAACTTTATGAGCTTCGAATTTTGTTTTGGAGGAGATTTTAGAAACCCCAAATAAGGCAGGGATCAATAGTATGGTGGTAGTGTGGGTGACATAGAACTTATTGCGATACTCTCCAGCGATAAAGTCCGCCTGGATGTCATTTTCTCTCTCGACCATATCTAGGAGGTATTTTTTATCAAGGGTCATGGATAGTTCTTTTGACCATTTTTTATTTGGAATATGAGTGAGAGCGCCGTTAAAGTTAATCATGGGACTTTCCAATCCCAATTCCTTATAGATGTGATCTGCCATTCGATAGGGACGGCCCAGTTGTAATAATGACCCAGGTGACCTTGTTCACTGACTTTCTGGATGGTTTCAATCGTATAAGGCGATAATTTGCTCTCAGAATTTAATAAGGTGCCATCTAAATCGACAGCGATTAGTTTTTTATTCATAGGAAGATTCCTTTCATTTGTATGGTTTTTCTTACTCTAAATGAGGAGTATAGAAGTGCTATATTTTAAGAAGAATGCTACCATTATACCAGATAAACAGGAAAATTTCAGTTTTTCGAATAGTAAATGATGTGGCACAAAAGATTATCCAGATGAATCTCTTGTAAAAGTGAATGATATTTGATAAAATATTTGTATTGTTCGTGATTGAGTCGCGAGCAGATTTATTTTTTTTAAGGAGTTTATTGGAAAAATGGATAAGTTTTTCAAACTATCTGAACACGGAACGACGGTTCGTACAGAGGTATTAGCTGGTTTAACGACCTTCTTTGCCATGTCTTATATCTTATTTGTAAACCCTCAAATGCTCTCCCAAACAGGAATGCCAGCTCAAGGAGTATTTCTGGCAACCATTATTGGGTCAGTCGTTGGGACTCTTATGATGGCTTTCTACGCGAACCTGCCTTATGCCCAAGCACCAGGAATGGGCTTGAATGCCTTCTTTACCTTTACAGTGGTATTTGGGATGGGCTATTCTTGGCAAGAAGCCTTGGGAATGGTCTTTATTTGTGGATTGATTTCCTTGGTTATCACATTAACTAATGTTCGGAAAATGATTATTGAGTCAATTCCAAATGCTTTGCGTTCAGCTATTTCAGCTGGTATCGGAATTTTCTTAGCCTATGTTGGAATTAAAAATGCTGGCTTGTTGAAGTTTTCGATTGATCCGCATACCTATACGGTGGCAGGAGAAGGGGCTGACAAAGCGAATGCAGCGATTACAGCAAATTCTGCAGCGGTCCCAGGACTTGTTAGTTTCAATAGTCCGGCAGTCCTTCTTGCCTTAGCTGGCTTAGCCATTACTGTTTTCTTTGTCATCAAGGGCATTAAAGGAGGAATTATCCTTTCTATCCTTACGACAACAATCCTCGCTATTGTGTTTGGCATTGTTGATCTTTCAACGATCGACTTTGGTAGTACCCATCTTGGAGCAGCCGTCAATGATCTTGGGAAAATTTTTGGTGCTGCACTTGGTTCAGAAGGATTAGGTTCCTTGATTACCAATACTTCTCGTCTTCCTGAAACCTTGATGGCTATCCTCGCTTTCTCATTGACAGATATCTTTGATACGATTGGTACCTTGATTGGAACTGGTGAAAAAGTTGGTATTGTTGCCACAAATGGTGAAAATCATCAATCCGCTAAATTGGATAAAGCCCTTTATTCAGACCTCGTAGCGACATCTGTTGGTGCTATTGCAGGTACTTCGAATGTGACGACTTATGTTGAGTCAGCTGCAGGAATTGGAGCTGGTGGACGGACTGGTTTGACAGCCCTTGTAGTAGCCATCTGTTTCGCAGTGTCAAGTATTTTTAGTCCCCTTCTTGCCATCGTACCAACTGCAGCGACAGCACCGATTTTGATCATCGTTGGGATCATGATGTTGAGTAGCTTGAAAAACATCCATTGGGATGATATGGCAGAAGCTGTACCAGCTTTCTTCACCTCTATCTTTATGGGATTCAGCTATTCCATCACAAATGGGATTGCAGCAGGTTTTATTACCTATACAGTAACCAAATTGGTCAAAGGTGAAGCCAAAGAAGTTCACAGTATGATTTGGATTTTAGATGCCTTGTTTATCTTGAACTTTATCAGTATGGCCTTGCATTAGAATGAACATAGAGGAAAGCTTGGACAAATAGCCCAAGCTTTTTTTGATTGTCTTAGGTGAGGCAGAAGGTTGATCGACTAAAAAGGTGGGCAAGAATCAATTATTTTTGGTATAATAGAGAAATGAAAAGTCAAAATGAACAAGAGTTGATTGACCTTGGAAAACAGTTGGGTCAACGATTTAGAAAAACAGGATGTCGTGATTCTGACGGGAGATCTGGGGGCAGGGAAAACAACCTTTACAAAAGGCCTTGCTCAAGGGTTGGGCATTCGCCAGATGATCAAAAGTCCTACTTATACTATCGTGAGAGAATATGAAGGCCGTTTGCCCTTGTATCACCTGGATGTCTATCGTATTGGAGACGATCCAGATTCGATTGATTTGGATGACTTTTTATTTGGTGAAGGGTTACCGTCATTGAGTGGGGAGAATTGCTAGAGACCAGTCTTCCTGCTGGATATTTAAAGGTTGAACTGCTTAAGGACGGTGATGGACGTGAGATACGCTTGTCAGCTGTCGGTGAACGTGCAGAACAATTAAAGGACTCATTTCTAACTTCTGTAGGAGCTTGAAGATGGAACAGGTATTGGATCTCTTTTTGAAAGAGGCTGAGGCTTCGGATGCAGAGTGTTTACTCGACTTTTTTAAAGATGTAGCGACTGAATCGGATTTTATGACCTTGGCTCCAGAAGGGCTTGGGATGACCAAGCAAGAGTTAGAAATCTTTGCTGAAAACACAAGCACAAAACAGACAATCAATTATGTCTCTTATTATACTTGGGTGAGGATCTGGTAGGTGTCTTAAATATTGCAGCGGATCAAAACAGAGCCTTGCGCCATATTGGAGATCTCTTTATCGTTGTTCGGAAGGCCTATTGGAATAAAGGACTTGGGTCGTATTCTTCTAGAAGAAGGAATCGCATGGGCAGAAGGTACCAACCTCCTTCGGAAGTTAGACCTCAGTGTCCAAGTTCGAAATGAACGGGCCATCCATCTCTACCAAACGCTAGGATTTGAAATTGAAGGTCTCCGCAAGAGAGGCGTATACAAGGAAGGGGAATATCTGGATGTTTACCTAATGGGCAAACTGATAGATGGACAGAATTAATGATTAAAAAAATTCTATTAATGTTTTTTAGTTTGTTAGCTGTAACGACAATAGGGATTGGAGCCTATGGGCTGACCATCCTCAATCAGTCAACAAACACGTTGAGTAAGACTTATAAAGGGATTGGTGATGAAAACAATGTCATCGCAGAAAACAAACCAATGACCATTTTGCTCATGGGGGTCGATACTGGATCAGGCTCACGAGAGGATCAGTGGGTAGGAAACAGTGATACCATGATTCTGGTGACAGTGAAATCCACAGACGCGTGAAACAACGATTATGAGTTTGGAACGGGATATCTTGACCAATATTACGCAGGATGGAGAAACTGTCCAAGCTAAGCTGAATGCGGCTTATGCTCAAGGTGGAGCAGAATTGGCCATTAAAACCATCCAAGATTTGATGAATATTCATATCGACCGTTATGCGATGATCAATATGAAAGGTCTTGTTCAACTGGTTGATAAGGTTGGTGGCATCACAGTAAACAATCCATTTGATTTTGATATTTCAATCGAAGAAAATGAACCGGAATACACAGCAAAAATTCCACCTGGTCGTCAAGAGATTGATGGAGAACAAGCATTGGTGTATTCAAGGATGCGTTATCAAGATCCTGAAGGAGACTATGGTCGTCAAAAACGCCAACGAGAAGTCATTGAAAAGATCATCAAGAAAGTATTGACTTTGGATGGTCTGAGCAACTATCAAGGAATTATTGAAGCGGTTAGTGATAATATGCAGACCAATATCTCCTTGGATACGAATAGCTTGATGCACTTGATGGGCTATCGAGATGCCTTGAAGAACATCCGTATGGAACAGTTGAAAGGTGAAGATGCCACCCTAGCGGATGGCGGAAGTTACCAAATTGTTACTTCAGAACACCTGTTGAAGATGCAGAATATCCTGCGAAAAGTCTTGGATTATCGCCTGTAAGAAAGCTCGAAAACAAGTGCTGTTCTATTGGATAGCGATGAAGCTAGGGGTACTGATTCGTCAGAAAGTGGTGAAAGTCCCAGTAGAGTCGAGTCAGAATACTGGTGGAGGCTATTACGATCCTTCCTATGTTCCGGAAACTTCTGTAAGTTCAGAAAGCGGTGACACCATACCAACAGATAGTGCCTCCTTATACGGATACAACTGTAGCTGGTGTTGGAGGAAACTAAATTAAAAAAAGGTTTTGAGATAGCTATCTCAAAACCTTTTTTGGTTAGTCGTTCGTATTAGATTTCTCAGACCAAATAGTTTGGATTTGTTCTACAGAAGCGTTGGCTTGCTGAGAAAAGATCCCTTGCTTTTATAGGAAAAGTCTTCCAGTAATTGGTTTAAAAGGACTCGTTGCTCCTGAATGATTTCAATGTTTTTTTTGATTTTAGAAACATTTGATTGGATTCCATCCGTGAGTTGTTTGGTTTCGTTGAATTCATTTTTAAGGGGTTCCCGATTTTTAACAAGTTGATAGCTGATGGTTGCTCCAGTCGCAAACCAAAATAGATCTCTTAATTTCATAGTAAGCTCCTTTTTAATGGTTTGAGATATCCTTGGCTAATTGAGCAAGGCGGTCAAAATCAGGTTCGTGGGCAATGAAATCAATCTTTAGGTCGTCTTCTTGAGAGTAGCGTGGAAGAATATGGACGTGGGTGTGGAAGACAGACTGACCCGCAATTTCTTCCATGTTACTAATGATATTCATTCCTTGAGGCTGTGTAGCACTTTCCACTTTTTTGGTGACTCTTGAAACGATGTTAAAAAGATCAGCTGTTTCATCTGGTGTCATTTCCAACAGATTACGGGCATGTTTTTTTGGAATCACAAGGGTATGGCCTGGAGTGACCTGAGAGATATCTAAAAAAGCAAGAAAATGGTCATCTTCGTAGACCTTAGAAGCAGGAATTTCTCCGGCAACAATCTTACAAAAAATACAATCCGAAACCATAAATGTACCTCAATTTCGCTAGATTTTGTTATAATATAAGAACATTATACCAGAAAGCTAAGAAAATATGTTAGAAATAAAAAACCTGACAGGAGGCTATGTCAATATCCCTGTCTTAAAAGATGTTAGTTTTGAGGTCGGTGATGGTCAATTGATTGGATTGATCGGCTTGAATGGAGCAGGGAAATCAACGACCATTAATGAAATTATAGGTCTATTGCGTCCCTATGCTGGCGAAATCCGGATCGACGGTTTGACTTTAGCTACTTCTCCAAGTGCTTATCGCCAAAAAATTGGTTATATTCCTGAAACACCGAGCCTTTATGAGGAGTTAACCCTGCGTGAGCATATTGAGACAGTGGCGATGGCCTATGACTTGGATCAGGAAGCAGTTTTTGCGCGTGTGACTCCTCTCTTGAAGCAATTTCGACTAGAGGAAAAATTAGATTGGTTTCCTGTCCATTTTTCTAAGGGGATGAAACAAAAGGTCATGATTGTTTGTGCCTTTGCTGTTGATCCAAGTTTGTTTATTGTCGACGAGCCTTTCTTAGGTTTGGATCCAGTTGCGATCTCAGATTTAATTCAATTATTGAAGGTGGAAAAAGAGAAGGGGAAATCTATTTTAATGAGTACCCATGTGCTGGATTCTGCTGAAAAAATGTGTGATGCCTTTGTCATCCTCCATAAGGGACAGGTCCGTGCTCAGGGGACTTTAGAGGATTTGCGGACAGAATTTGGAATGGCAGATGCCGATTTGAATGAAATCTACCTTGCACTAACAAAAGAGGCGGACCGATGATTGAAGTTTTACAAAAGAGGAAGACGACCTTTCGCAATCAGTGCTTAAAATATTCTCGCTATGTGTTTAATGATCACTTTGTCCTCTTTCTCCTGATTTTTCTAGGCTTTTTAGCGGTTCAGTACAGTCAATTTTTGCGCTCTCTACCAGAAGATAAGAGCCTTCTCCTCCTTGTACTTGCCCTAGCTCCTTTGCTCCTGCTTCCAGTTGGTTCTATCGCAACCTATTTTGAGAAGCCAGACATGATTTTCCTCCTGGCAAAAGAAGAGGAATTGAAAGGCTATTTGAAACAACAGACTATACGAGCGACTATTTTCTGGGGGATTTTGCAAACTCTTGTACTTGTCCTGTTTGTCCCTTTGGCTTTGGCTTTAGGACTGTCTTTGACCATTGTAGTGGTTTATTTGTCTATTCTCTTCTTGTTGAAGGTTCTTGTTTTTCAAGGGAAGGGGCAAAAGATTCTATAATCAGGCGGGTCTTGATTGGAAACGAATCGTAGAGCTAGAAAACCAGAGAAAGCAAAGTATTCTAAGATTTTTCTCCCTTTTTACCACAGTAAAAGGAATGACCAACAGCGTGAAACGGCGAGCCTACTTAGACAGACTAACAAGCATGGTTCCGAAAGTCAGTGCTAAGACCTGGAACAATCTGTATCTCCGTTCTTATCTCAGAAATGGAGATCTGTTTTCCATGAGCCTGCGTCTATTAGGACTAGCAATCGCTGTCTTTGTCTTCATCCCGCAAACGCTAGTAGCAGTAGCCGTCGCGGGGCTCTTGAATTATTTACTTGTTTTTCAATTGCTCGGACTCTACAAGGCCTTTGACTATCAATATTTAACGCGACTCTTCCCCTTGGAAATCAGTGCTAAAACACGAGGGCTTCTTCAAACAGTTCAATCGGTGACTTTGTTTGTGGTTCTTGTCGAGGGAGGACTGGGATTACTGGTCTTTGAAGACAAACTTCTCGTCCTGGCCTTGCTAGCTTTCACAGGCTTTTTAGCCTATGGTTATGCACCTTTCAAGGTGAGACGATTAGTTGACGAAACGCTTTAAAATTAGTAAAATAGATGGGAAACTTTTTACGGAGGAAGAGATGGACTCGAACGAAAAAGAGCTAACGTTAACCCCAATTGCTGGTAAAAGCGGAAAAGCCTTTATGGGGACTTATCCAGATGGGGGGAAAGTATTTGTCAAAATGAATACGACTCCAATATTAGCAGGGTTAGCTAAAGAACAAATTGCTCCACAACTCTTATGGAGCCGACGCTTACCTGACGGAAATGTGATGAGCGCACAAGAATGGTTAAATGGAGAAATTTTAACTCCAAATGGGATGGGGAAAAAGCAAGTGGTTCATATCCTGACTCGTTTGCACCGTTCACGCCCCTTGATGACGCAATTGAGAAAGTTGGGCTACACAGCTGAATCGCCATTGGATTTATTGAATTCTTTGAGCAGTCAGTTGCCAATTGCTTTGCGTCAAAACAATTATTTGCAATCTGTATTAAAGAGTTTACGACAGACTGTTCCAGCTTTTCGAGAAGATTATGCAACCATTGTTCACGGAGATGTCCGTCACAGTAACTGGATTGAAACGGACAGTGGATTTATCTACTTGGTAGATTGGGATTCTGTCCGCTTAACAGATCGGATGATGGATGTGGCTCATGTTTTAAGTCACTACATTCCAGATTCCCAGTGGCAGGATTGGTTGGTCTATTACGGCTATAAGTACAATGAAACTGTATTTGGTAAATTGTACTGGTTTGGTCAATACTCTTTCCTTTGTCAGATTGTAAAATACTATGAAAACTAATGATTTAGAGAATGTGAACCGGGAAATTTATGCCTTTGCGTAATTTCCGGTCAAAATATGGGAAGGAAGCATGAGAGTTAGAAACCGTAAAGGTGCAACCGAATTATTAGAAGCCAATCCGCAATATGTCATTTTGAAGCCAGAAGAAGCCAAAGGGAAGTGGCATGAGATTTTTGGGAATGACCATCCTATTCATATTGAAGTGGGAAGCGGTAAAGGAGCCTTTATCACTGGAATGGCAAAACAAAATCCAGACATTAACTATATCGGGATTGATATTCAAAAATCAGTATTAAGCTACGCTTTGGATAAGGTGTTGGAAGCTGACGTTCCCAATATCAAGTTACTTTGGGTGGACGGAGATAGCTTGACCAATTATTTTGAAGACGGTGAGATTGATCAATTGTATCTCAATTTTTCAGATCCTTGGCCGAAGAAACGCCATGAAAAACGTCGTCTAACCTACAAGAGCTTCTTAGATACCTTCAAACAGATTTTGCCAGAGCATGGGGAGATTCATTTCAAGACGGACAATCGAGGACTCTTTGAATACAGTTTGGTGAGTTTTTCTCAGTATGGAATGACCTTGAAGGGTGTCTGGCTAGATCTTCATGCTAGTGATTTTGAGGGAAATGTCATGACCGAATATGAAAAGAAATTCTCAAGTAAGGGTCAGGTCATTTATCGGGTTGAAGCACAATTTTAAAGTCTAGTTAAGGATCGACGTCTCCTGAAAAGGAGGCGTTTTTCTTTTGGATGGTAGTTGTATGAATGAGGAAGGCGAAATTCTTGCATTTCGACGGAACTTGTGCTAAAATATTTAAAACGAATAGAAAAGGAGAGGCGAAGACATATCTTCGCCTCTTGTCTGTGAGGAGGTGTTGTCCTATCGCAACAATTGTTGAATTAGTAACAGAAATTCTTCAACCAGCCATCCAAGCTCCATTTGAATTGGTGGATGTGGAATATGGAAAGATGGGAGGAGATTATGTTCTAAGTATCTTTGTTGATAAGCCAGGTGGTATTACCCTGAATGATACAGCAGATTTAACAGAAGTGATTAGTCCTCTGTTGGATCAGATTCAACCAGATCCATTCCCAGAACAGTACTTCCTAGAAGTGACGAGTCCTGGTTTGGAGCGTCCCTTAAAAACCAAAGATGCAGTGGAAAAAGCTCTGGGTCAATATATCCATGTCAGCTTGTACAAGGCAGTTGACAAACAAAAGGTCATTGAAGGAACACTCGTTAAGTTCGAAGATGACCAATTGACCATGGAATACATGGACAAAACCAGAAAGAAAACCATTGAAATCCCCTATAGTCTTGTCTCAAAAGCAAGACTAGCTGTCAAATTATAGCAGAAAAGAAAGGAAGGCTCTTAGTAGCCTAAGAGCAAGAAAAGAATGAGTAAAGAAATGCTAGATGCTTTTCGCATCTTGGAAGAAGACAAAGGAATCAAAAAAGAAGATATCATTGAAGCTGTCACAGAATCATTGCGTTCGGCTTATCGGAGACGGTATGGTCAAGCTGAGAGTGCTGCTATCGAATTTAATGAAAAGACTGGTGACTTCCGCGTTTATACTGTTCGTGAAGTAGTGGATGAAGTATTTGATAGCCGGTTAGAAATTAGCTTGAAAGATGCTCTTGCGATTAGCTCTGCCTATGAATTGGGAGACAAAATCAAATTTGAAGAAGCACCTGCTGAGTTTGGCCGTGTCGCAGCTCAATCTGCCAAACAAACCATCATGGAAAAAATGCGCAAGCAAACTCGTGCGATTACCTATAACACTTATAAAGAACATGAAAATGAAATTATGAGTGGAACGGTTGAGCGTTTTGATAATCGCTTTATCTATGTAAATTTAGGGTCTATCGAAGCTCAATTGTCTAAACAAGACCAAATCCCGGGTGAAGTCTTCCAATCTCATGATCGCATCGAAGTCTTTGTCTACAAAGTAGAAGACAATCCTCGTGGGGTCAACGTTTTCGTAAGTCGTAGCCATCCAGAAATGATCAAACGTTTGATGGAACAAGAAATCCCTGAAGTCTATGATGGAACCGTTGAAATCATGAGCGTGGCGCGTGAAGCTGGAGACCGGACCAAGGTGGCTGTTCGTAGCCATAATCCAAACGTAGATGCGATTGGAACCATCGTTGGTCGTGGTGGATCGAACATCAAAAAGATTACTAGCAAGTTCCACCCAGCTCGTTATGATCAGAAATTGGATCGTATGGTCCCAACAGAAGAGAATATTGATGTCATTGAGTGGGTACCAGATCCAGCAGAATTTATCTACAATGCCATTGCGCCTGCTGAGGTCGATCAAGTCATCTTTGATGAAGAAGACAGCAAGCATGCCCTTGTGGTAGTACCAGATAGCAAGCTATCTCTTGCGATCGGTCGTCGTGGTCAAAACGTGCGCTTGGCGGCTCACTTGACAGGCTACCGGATTGATATCAAATCAGCTAGTGAGTACGAAGAAATGGAAGCAAGTCAAGAACCTGCTTTTGAAGAAGTAGAAAGTGATTTGAATTCTGTAGACGAATAGGGAGGAAATCATGGTAAAGACTAGAAAAATCCCTTTACGCAAGTCTGTCGTTTCAAATGAGGTCATCGATAAACGAGATCTCTTGCGAATCGTAAAAAATAAAGAAGGTCAAGTTTTTATCGATCCAACTGGGAAAGCAAATGGTCGTGGTGCTTATATCAAGCTCGATAACGAGGAAGCACTTCAAGCCAAGAAGAAGAAAGTCTTCAATCGCAGCTTTAGCATGGAAGTGGATGAAGCTTTCTACGACGATTTGATTGCTTATGTGGATCACAAGGTGAAAAGAAGAGAGTTAGGCCTTGAATAAGCAAAAAGTCAGTAATTTATTGGGATTGGCTCAACGAGCAGGGAAATCATCTCTGGAGAAGAGTTGGTCATCAAGTCTGTTCAAGAAGGAAAGGCTCGTTTGGTCTTTCTAGCAGATGATGCAGCTCCCAATCTTACCAAAAAAATCACAGATAAATGCCACTATTATGGCGTTCCGGTATTAACCGTGTTTTCAACACTAGAATTAAGTACTGCCATTGGTCGCTCACGAAAGGTAGCGGCCGTGACAGATGCTGGATTTTCAAAGAAAATGAGGTCTCTTATGGAATAGAAGAGGAGGACAGCAATTGTCTAAGAAAAGATTGTATGAGATTGCCAAAGAACTAGGCAAGGAAAGTAAAGAAGTCGTCACACGGGCGAAAGAATTAGGGTTGGAGGTAAAGAGTCACGCTTCTAGTATCGAAGGTGAAGCGGTTGAGCGTTTGGTCAATAGTTTTGCATCAAAGGCGCCCCAAACTCCTAAAGTGACGGAAGAAAAACAAGTAAAAGTTGCACCGGTTGCAAAAAGAACCTGTTGCAAACCAACCAGAAAAGACAAGGGAAACAGTGGCAGCACCTGTTGTGAAGCCAAAGAGTCGTAATTTCAAGGCGGAACGTGAAGCCCGTGCGAAAAGAGCAGGCGGAACGTCGTCAACAACAAGGAAATCGACCTAAGAAACAACAAAACGACCGTCGGGATGGGGATCGTTTCCAAAATCGTAATGAGCGAAAAAATCAAGGAAATGACCGCCGGAACCAAGGGAATGATCGTCGCCGTGACCAAGCTGGCAACGGTCAAGGACGTCCAAATCCTGTAAATGGCGCTCCGAAGATTGATTTCAAAGCCCGTGCGGCAGCATTAAAAGGCAGAGCAAAATGCGGAATATGCACGTGGTAGTGAAGAACGCTACAAGCAAAACCAGGCAGCCAAGGTAGAGCAAGACCGTCAACAACGTCGTAAGCGCGAAGAGGCAGTTACGACTGAAGTTGTCGCTCCACAACCAAAGGTAGAAGCAGTGAAGGCAACTCCGGTAGCGACTCCAAGTCCTGCAGCAGTTGATACACGTCGGAAAAAGCAAGCTAGACCAGACAAAAAACGTGAAGATTTTGATCGCGAAGAAGATGGTCCAAGAAAACAACAAAAGAATCGAAGTAGTCAAAACCAAGTGAGAAATCAAAGAAATAGTAACTGGAACAACAACAAAAAGAATAAAAAAGGAAAGAATAACCGCAATGAAGCTCCAAAACCAGTAACAGAGCGTAAATTCCATGAGTTGCCAAGTGAACTTGAGTACACAGATGGAATGACGGTTGCGGAAATCGCAAAACGGATTAAGCGTGAGCCTGCGGAAATCGTTAAGAAACTCTTCATGATGGGAGTGATGGCGACACAAAACCAATCCTTGGATGGCGATACCATTGAACTTCTGTTAGTGGATTATGGAATTGAAGCTAAGAAAAAGGTTGAAGTGGACAATGCGGATATCGAACGCTTCTTCGTCGAAGATGGCTATTTGAATCCAGATGAATTGGTAGAGCGTCCACCAGTTGTCACCATCATGGGACACGTTGACCACGGTAAAACAACCCTTTTGGATACCCTTCGTAATTCACGTGTAGCAACAGGTGAAGCGGGAGGAATCACCCAGCATATCGGTGCTTACCAAATCGTGGAAAACGGCAAGAAGATTACCTTCTTGGATACACCTGGACACGCGGCCTTCACCTCTATGCGGGCGCGTGGGGCATCTGTTACAGATATTACCATCTTGGTCGTAGCGGCAGATGACGGGGTGATGCCTCAGACTATCGAAGCTATTAACCACTCAAAAGCTGCCAATGTCCCAATCATTGTGGCTATTAACAAGATTGATAAACCAGGTGCCAACCCAGAACGTGTCATCGGTGAATTGGCTGAGCATGGAGTTATGTCAACTGCCTGGGGTGGAGATTCTGAGTTTGTAGAAATCTCAGCCAAGTTCAACCAAAATATCGATGAGCTCTTGGAAACGGTCCTTCTTGTGGCTGAAATCCAAGAACTCAAGGCAGATCCAACTGTTCGTGCCATCGGTACGGTTATCGAAGCGCGTTTGGATAAAGGTAAAGGTGCGGTTGCAACCCTTCTGGTTCAACAAGGTACTTTGAATGTCCAAGACCCAATCGTTGTTGGTAATACTTTCGGACGTGTCCGTGCCATGACCAATGACCTTGGCCGTCGTGTGAAAGTAGCTGGACCATCTACTCCAGTTTCTATCACTGGTTTGAACGAAGCGCCAATGGCGGGTGACCACTTTGCGGTTTATGAAGATGAAAAATCTGCGCGTGCAGCCGGTGAAGAACGTGCGAAACGTGCGCTGATGAAACAACGTCAAGCAACCAACCGTGTCAGCCTTGAAAATCTCTTTGATACCTTGAAGGCTGGAGAAGTGAAATCCGTTAATGTCATTATTAAAGCCGATGTTCAAGGATCGGTTGAAGCTCTTGCTGCTTCCCTTCAAAAGATTGAAGTGGAAGGTGTGAAAGTGACCATCGTTCACTCAGCAGTTGGTGCCATCAACGAATCAGACGTCACCCTTGCAGAAGCTTCAAATGCCTTCATCATTGGATTTAACGTCCGCCCTACGCCTCAAGCGCGTCAGCAAGCAGAAGCTGATGAGGTAGAAATCCGTCTTCACTCAATCATCTACAAAGTGATTGAAGAAATGGAAGATGCCATGAAGGGAATGTTGGATCCTGAGTTCGAAGAGAAAGTCATCGGGGAAGCAGTCATTCGTGAAACCTTCAAGGTCTCTAAAGTGGGTACCATCGGTGGATTTATGGTCCTCAGTGGTAAGGTCACGCGTGATTCCAAAGTTCGTGTCATTCGTGACGGTGTCGTCATTTATGATGGAGCTCTTGCTAGCTTGAAACATTATAAAGATGATGTCAAAGAAGTGACCAACGGTCGCGAAGGTGGATTGATGATCGAAGGCTACAATGATATCAAGACTGATGATACCATTGAAGCTTACATCATGGAAGAAATTAAAAAATAAACTGTTAACTAGGAAGGAAGAGAGGTAATCTCCCATTTCCTAGTTTTTAAAGACAGAGCAGAAAGGAGTTCCTATGGCAAGTCATTTTCGGACAGACCGAGTCGGTATGGAAATCAAGCGGGAAGTCAACGAAATTTTGCAAAAGAAAGTTCGTGATCCGCGTGTCCAAGGCGTCACCATTACGGATGTTCAAATGCTAGGCGATTTGTCGATGGCTAAGGTTTACTATTCGATTATGAGTGACCTGGCTTCAGATAATCAAAAGGCTCAGACAGGGCTGGAAAAAGCAACAGGAACCATCAAGCGCGAATTAGGTCGGAATTTAAAATTGTACAAAATTCCAGATTTAACCTTTGTCAAAGATGAATCCATTGAATATGGAAACAAGATTGACCAAATGTTACGCGATCTTGATAAAAAATAATGAACAAAACGATAGATTCTGTAGAGTCTATCGTTTTTTTATGGCAAAATTCAGAAGAAATTTCAAAAAAAAACTTGTGCCGAAGGGGTGGATGTTTTAAAATAGAGTGAGTAAACTTTTATCGAATGATGATGGAGGAAAAGGAATGTCCATTGATTGGCAGAACATTTTATTTAACTTCTTAGGTGGTTTGGGACTATTTTTATATAGTATCAAAACTATGGGGGATGGCTTGCAACAGGCTGCAGGGGATCGCCTTCGTTACTATATCGACAAATATACCAGTAATCCATTTCTAGGGGTGCTCGTAGGGATTGTCGTGACTGCCCTTATCCAGTCTAGTACCGGGGTAACTGTTATTACGGTTGGATTAGTAAGTGCCGGTCTATTAACGCTACGCCAAGCAATTGGTATCATCATGGGGGCCAATATCGGGACGACGGTCACTTCCTTCATCATTGGTTTCAAGTTGGGAACATATGCCTTGCCCATTATGTTTGTCGGTACAGTCTGTCTCTTCTTTACCAAGAATCGGATAGCTAACAATATTGGTCGGATCTTGTTTGGGGTTGGGGGAATCTTTTACGCCTTGAACCTCATCAGCGCAGGGATGAGTCCTTTGAAAGACTTGCCAGAGTTTAGCCAATATATGGTAACCCTTGGGAAGAATCCAATCCTCGGAGTGCTAGCTGGAGCCATTATCACAGTCTTGATCCAGGCTTCTTCTGCAACGATTGGGATTCTGCAAGGTCTCTACTCAGGTGGATTTTTAGATCTTAAGGGAGCATTGCCAATTTTATTTGGGGATAACATTGGGACTACCCTCACCGTTATCATTGCTGCCATGGGAGCCAATGTTTCTGCCAAACGGGTTGCAGCGACCCACGTCTTATTTAATGTCATCGGGACCATTCTGTGTATCATCTTGTTGGGACCATTTACAAGTATGATTGAGTTCTTCCAAGCTCAGTTGCATCTCTCACCTGAGATGACGATTGCCTTTTCACATGGTGCTTTTAATGTGACCAACACCATCGTTCAATTCCCATTCATCGGAGCATTGGCTTACTTTGTGACGAAATTGATTCCTGGTGAGGATGAAGTGGTCAAATACGAGCCACTTTACTTGGATGAAAATCTGATTACCCAAGCTCCTTCGATTGCCTTGGGAAATGCCAAAAAAGAACTCTTGCACTTAGGAGATTATGCTGAAAAGATTTTTGATTTATCTTATCGCTATATTTTGAATCAAGAAGAAAAGTTAGCTGAAAAAGGCCATAAAACAGAAGAAGCGATTAATACCATCGATGATCAGTTGACCAAATACTTGATCCGCTTGTCTAGTGAAGCTTTGAGTCCAAAAGAAAGCGAATCTTTGACCAATATTTTAGGATTCTTCTCGAGATTTGGAGCGGATTGGAGACCACGCAGAAGCCTTGATCAACTTGACGGACTATCTCATTCGGAAGAAAGTTGTCTTTTCTGACAATGCCTTTGGCTGAATTAGAAGATATCTACCAACAAACGGCGACGTTTGTTAAAGATGCACTTCGAAGTGTAGAAGAGGATAACCAAGAGTTGGCCGCAGAGTTGGAACAGCGCCATCAGGCGATTGAAAAACTCGAAAAGAAATTGCGGAAGACCCATATTTCTCGTCTGAACAAGGGCGAGTGTACACCTCAAGCAGGTGTCAACTTTATTGATATCATCTCTCACTATACACGTGTCGCAGACCATGCCATGAATTTAGCAGAGAAGGTACAATTGGAGCAGATCTAGAAAAAGCAAAAATCCAGTTCTTTAGGACTGGATTTTAGAATGTAGACAAATTTTTTTCATAAAATAGCTAGAAAATTTTTTCAAAAAAATAATTTGTATTTTTAATTAATTAAACAAATTTATTACTTTCCGCTGTGAGAAAAGTGGCTGAAGCGCTAAAGTTTCAGCCACTCGGGAGTTTTGAAACTTTAGGTTCAAAACTAAGTCATGGAACTTCAAAGAAGTTCGCTGACGTCCGTACTCACCTAAGGAAAGTTTTAAAGAAGACTTTATATTCAATCTGAAATCCAGCTCAAAAAAACTGGATTTTTTATCGTATTTATAGAGAATATTAATATATTTAAATAAAATAGGTCTAGACCATTTACAAATGCAGTACAAAGGATTATAATGTGTATGAATATATCGGTAGAAAAAGAAAGGAAATCACCATGACAACCTATATACAAGCAGATCAATTCTTTTATCCCCATGGCATTCGTAAGGGAGGATATCTAGAAATTGTCGATGGCAAATTTGGGAAACATGTAGATCAGCTACCAGAGGGAGCTACTGTTTTGGACTATACAGGCTATAGTATTGCTCCTGGTTTGGTCGATACGCACATCCATGGATTTGGTGGAGTTGATGTTATGGACAACAACATCGAGGGAACCCTTCATACTATGAGTGAGGGGCTCTTGAGCACAGGGGTCACTAGCTTTTTGCCAACAACCTTGACCTCTTCTTATGAGCAATTATTAGCAGTAACTGAAAACATTGGAGCACGATACCAAGAAGCATCTGGTGCTAAGATTCGTGGTATTTACTTTGAAGGACCTTACTTTACAGAGAAGTACAAAGGGGCACAAAATCCAGCCTACATGAAAGATCCTCGAATGGATGAATTCCGTGCATGGCAAAAAGCAGCCAACGGCTTTGCTCAATAAAATTGCCCTTGCTCCTGAGCGAGATGGTGTCGAAGACTTTGTCCGCACAGTGACAGGAGAAGGGGTAACGGTTGCGCTTGGTCACTCCAATGCAACCTTTGACGAAGCTAAAAAAGCAGTGGATGCTGGGGCTAGTGTCTGGGTGCATGCCTATAACGGAATGCGCGGTTTGACGCACCGTGAGTTGGGAATGGTTGGGGCTATGTACCAACTTCCTCATACTTATGCAGAGTTAATCTGTGATGGCCATCACGTTGATCCAAAAGCCTGCGACATCCTTCTCAAACAAAAAGGAGTGGAAAATATCGCCTTGATCACCGACTGTATGACAGCTGGTGGCTTGGAAGATGGCGACTACATGTTGGGTGAATTCCCTGTTGTCGTAGAAAATGGAACAGCCCGTTTGAAATCGACAGGGAATCTGGCTGGTTCGATCTTGAAGCTTAAAGATGGATTGAAGAATGTTGTTGAGTGGGGCATTGCCAATCCTCATGAAGCGGTCATGATGGCGAGTCTCAACCCTGCTAAATCTGTCCATATTGATGATGTCTGTGGCCAAATCCGTGAAGGGTATGACGCTGACTTTATTGTATTGGATAAAGATTTAGAGTTGGTAGCAACCTTCTTGGATGGCCAAAAACGATTTGAAGCTTAATGGTGAAAAAGTGGTTCAACTACGAATTGCTTGTTTTCGCCAGTCTTAAAATTGAATTTCTTCCATAAGCTGAGATGAGAGTCTCAGCTTATTTGAATAGGATTCCTTGATCTAGCCATTTGTCTCTTTGCTCTGATACATGGTATAATGAAAGTAATTGAATCGCGAGGTAGTTTTATGAATAAGATAAACGTACGTTTTTTATTGATGGGCTTGTTTTTCTTTATCTACGGTATGTTGCGCCGTAGTCCCGTCATTTTAGTGGCAGGTAGTGCCTTTTTACTCTATGCCTTTTTTAGTAAATCGATGGTGCAGCCGAAGGAAAATATCTTTAAGCCAAAGTTGCGCTTGAATGCGAAGACTTCTAAGTCTGGTGAAAAAACAAAGGAAAGTGACGGGAAATAAGATGAAGAGTTACAAACTAAATGACGGACGCCACATTCCTGTACTTGGTTTTGGTACTTGGAAGGCGAAAGATGGCGAGGAAGCTTATCAAGCAGTAAAAGCAGCCTTAGAAGCGGGCTATCGCCATATTGATACGGCAGCCATCTATCAAATGAAGAAAGCATCGGAAAGGCTATCAAAGATAGTGGTATTCCAAGAGATGAGCTTTTTGTAACGACCAAGTTGTGGAATAATCGTCACACCTATGAGGATGCTGTCAATGGTCTAGAAGAATCTTTGCACAAATTGGGACTAGATTATATCGATTTGTACCTCATCCACTGGCCGAATCCTGTGACTCACCGAGAAAATGAGGCCTGGAAAGAACGGAATCGTGAGGTTTGGAGAGCCATGGAAGATATGCAGGCAGAAGGAAAGATTCGCTCTATTGGTGTGAGTAACTTCCTGCCCCATCACCTGGATGCTTTGTTGGAGAGTGCAAAAGTTCTTCCGGCAGTCAATCAGATCCGCTTGGCCCCTGGAGTCTATCAAGAGGAAGTAGTCCGTTATTGCCGTGATAAAGGAATTTTATTGGAAGCTTGGGGGCCATTTGGCCAAGGAGAGTTGTTTCAAAATGAGACAGTCCTTACATTGGCTAAACAGTATGACGTGACACCAGCCCAGCTTCTGTTGGCCTGGAGTCTAGCAGAAGGATTTTTACCTCTGCCCAAGTCAGTGACTCCTGAACGCATTGCAAGTAACCTACAATGCTCTGCGATTGCATTATCCCCAGAAGATTGTGACCTTCTTCGGAAGATCCCAGTAGAGGCAGGAGCACCGAATCCAGATACCAAAGACTTTTAGGATTGTTTGTTTTTAATAGACAGTGAGAATTTGCTCTTACTGTCTTTTTTTGTGTAACGAGATGAAAAACGAATGATTTGTTTTAAATATCTAAATATTTGGACATTAAAACCATCAAAAAGCAAACGAAAAACAACTAATTAAAGATATTGTACGGAAATATTACAATTTGATAACAAAGTTAATGTTGAGTGAATTTTCTGAAAAATTAGGAGTATAATAAGAATAATTTAGTATATAGGGGGAATTTTATGAGTAAACAGCGTTTCTCATTGAGAAAATATAAGTTTGGTGTTGCATCGGTGCTGTTAGGATCTGTTCTTGTCTTTGGAGCAGGGAATGTAAGTGCTGATGAAGCGAAACAGCCAGAGACTGCAGTCGTTGCATCTGCAGAAGCAAATCAAGCATCGCCAAGTGAGTCTGCGTCTCCTGTAACGAATCAGGCAAGTGAGCAGACTACAGGCTCAGTAGTTGAAAATGGTAAAGTTGTTGACGAGCCAGTCTCCTCAGACAAAGGGACAACAACTCCATCTGTCGAATCAGATAGCCAAGTCCTTGCGCAGGAAGCAAAAACAGAGGCTCAAGCTACTGAAAAGCAAGCGGAAGTCGTAACTAAAACCGAAGAAAAAACTGTAGAAAAAACTGGAGAAAAAGCATCCGAAGGACAGGAAAAAACAGAAGCAAAACATTCTTCAACAGAGGAGAAGAGTGAGGCTAAACCTGTAACGGAAGCAAGAACCGAAAAGAAAGCTGAAGATAAACCATTAAGTATTAGCAGCAATACGATTATTAATGTGCCCCAAACTTGGGAAAAAGGGTACAAGGGTGAAGGGACTGTTGTTGCGGTCATTGACTCTGGTTTAGATGTCTACCACGAAGTATTGCGGATTTCAGATCCTACAAAAGGGAAGTTCAAAAATCAAACAGAATTAGAAGCTGCCAAAAAAGCAGCGGGAATTGACTACGGAAAATGGTACAACGATAAGGTTGTCTTTGCCTATGATTATATGGATGGAGATGACAATATCAAAGAAAAAGACCATGATTCACACGGTATGCACGTAACAGGGATTGCGACTGGGAACCCTGACAAAAAAGCTGGGGATGGCAACTACGTATACGGAGTTGCTCCAGAAGCCCAAGTGATGTTTATGCGGGTTTTCTCTGATCGTAGTGGATCCACCAGCGATGTTGTCTATGTAAAAGCGATTGATGACGCAGTGGCATTGGGAGCCGATGTCATTAATATGAGTTTAGGATCTGGGACAGGATCTACAGTGAATGCTAGTCCTGCTGTCAGAGAAGCGATCCAACGAGCACGCGCCAAAGGGGTTAGTGTCGTCATCGCGCAGGTAATAGCAATACCTATGGATACGGTTATAACAACCCAAGTGCTGAAAACCCTGATTATGGTGTCGTGGGTAGTCCTTCAACCGTAGAAGAGTCTATTTCAGTTGCCTCAGTAAATGATTCATTCGTAACAGAAGAAGTCTTTACAGTTCGTGGTTTGGAAGACAATGCGGACTTGGATAAAGGAAAGTTCACCTATACAGCAGCTGAAACAGATGCCAATTTTCGAAAATGGGAAAGAATATGACTATGTGGATGCTGGCTTGGGGCGTGAGAGTGATTTAGAGAGTCTCGATTTGACTGGTAAAGTCGCCCTCATCAAACGTGGTGAAATCACCTTCTCAGATAAGGTCGCTAATGTCTATAAAAAAGGAGCGATTGGTGCCCTCATTTACAACAGTGTCGAAGGCGCAAATGTCAAAATGGGTCTCGAAGGCGATGCGAGAAAAGATCCCTGCGGTATTTATTTCCAAGCGCTATGGAGAAGCGATCAAAGACAAAGACTACAAGATAGTCTTTGATGGTAGTCTGGATAACCGTCCAAACCCTGACGCTGGGAAGATGTCTGAATTCTCTAGTTGGGGAGTCTCAACGGATGGACAATTAAAACCGGATGTCACAGCACCTGGTGGATCGATCTTCTCTTCACTAAATGATAATAGCTATGGCAGTATCAGCGGAACCAGTATGGCCTCTCCTCATGTGGCTGGGGTATCAGCTTTGGTGAAGGAATACCTCCAAGCTCATCATCCAGAACTTTCACCAGAGGAGCTATCTGCAACGGTTAAGGCCTTGATCATGTCAACTGCAAAACCGCACTTCAACAAAGAAACGGGAGCCTACACTTCGGTACGTCAACAAGGGGCAGGGATTGTAGATACTGCTGCAGCCGTCTCAACAGATTTATATGTAACGAATGAAGATGCTTACCCAAGCGTAACTCTTGGTAATGTGGAAGATCGATTCAGTTTTGATGTGACTGTTCATAATATTTCTGATACTGATAGAGAGTTGAAGATGATTGTGAATACCACTACCGACGATGTAAAAGACGATCACTTTACCTTGAAGCCACGGAAATTAACAGAGACTGTATGGCCAAATGTCACTGTAAAAGCCCATAGTAGTCAGACAGTGACGGTGACTGTCGATGCATCTAAGTTTGCAGAAGAATTGACTAAATTGATGCCGAACGGTTACTTCTTAGAAGGCTTTGTTCGCTTTGTGGACCCAGCAGATGACGGCGATGTGGTTAGCATTCCATTTATGGGATTCCGTGGTTCCTTCCAAGATATCCCTGCGGTTGAAAAACCAATCTACAACTTGGTAAGAGAAGGGAAATCAGGATTCTACTATGATGTTCCAGAAAGCAAACACGTGCCATCCAATGCGAACGTCACCTCTTTAGTTTCAAACGCGAATGATGTGCTCTATACGACTGCTAAGAAGGAAACAGCAGAACGAAGCCCAATCGTTCTTGGAACAGTGGAAACACCAGAAGGTTTGAACGTCCTCCACTTGGATGCTGATGGAAATGTCCGTCTGGCTATTTCTCCAGATGGAGATGGGAACAAAGATTATGTGCAGTATCGTGCAGTCGTCTTGCGAAACCTAAAAATATGAAAGCAGCTGTCTACAAGGCAGATGATCAAGCATTTGCTAATCCAATTTGGTCAAGTACAGGATCTTTCTCTGCTCGTAAGAATTATTTTGACGGACGTGGGAAACGATCTTATCTAGTCGACAATACGGCTTGGGAAGGAACGGATGCCAAGGGTGAAAAGGTAGCGGATGGTCACTATGTCTATGAAGTTCGCTATACGCCAGCCGTTCCAGGAGCAGAAGAGCAAGTTGTTCGCTTTAATCTCCAAATCGACACCCAAAAACCAGTCTTGACTTCAGGTTATACGACCAAGAAGGATGGGGTAGAAACCTTCTATGCTCGTAAAACAAAAGATATTGGCAATGGTGGAATCTTACGAGAGCAAGTCTTCTATGTCAAAGGCCTTTGATGAAGAAGGAACCCTGGTTAAGGAGGGGAAAGACGCCCTAGGGAAGACCAGTCGCTTTGAAAACCGTGTCTATTTAACGGCGAATGAAGATGGTGGCTATACTCTTCCAGAAGGAATCAGTAAAGACTTACTTTACTATGTGGTAGAAGACTACGCTGGAAACCGCGACTTTGCCTCTCTTGCTGATTTTGCTGGTAGTGAAGATAGTGGCCGGATTAAGGTGTCAGTCCTAGATGCCGATACACATAAAGAATTAGATACCGATTTTGTCTACCGTATCAAGGATGATCAAGGACAGTATGTCAACTTAGACAAAGGGAAAGAAATCAATTTCCTTAAGTTTGGTAGCTACGTGGCAGAACTCTTTGCCTATGACAAATCAGATCTGAAACTCGTCAGCGAACGAACTCAGAAATTTGAAATCACTGCAGAGGACAGCTTTAAGACCATCGAATTCTTGGCCAAAGAGATTGTCACTGCACCTTTGAGCCTGGTCTTTGATCAAGCAGTACCAAGAACAACACCAGTTGTCTTGAAAAATCAAGCTGGTGAAACCTTTGTTCTTCCAGTTCAACGCTATGGCAAGAATGCTTTTGGAAAAGATGTCCCAGTTGGAACATACACGATTTCTGTCAGTCTACCAACAGGTTATGAGTTGTTTGAGGATGCACCGACTGTGACCGTTCTAGCAGACCAAAACAATCTCACAAAACTATCTGTTGTCATTAAGACCCAATTGTTGCAATTGTTGGCCCAACAAGCTAACTTGACCAGCACTCCTCAGTACTTTAATGCAACAAGTGAAAAACGTTTAGCCTATGATGCAGCTTATCAAGAAGCTCAGAAAGCTCTTGCGACTAAGTTATCACAAGCAGAAGTTAACCAAATCTTCTCAAATCTTGGATTGGTTACAAGTCAATTAGACGGAAAAGAGTCTGATTTTACAGCGCTAAAATCAGCCATTGCTGCCTATGATGTAACCTCAAAAACAGGTCGCTATGCCAACACTAAGGATTCCGCTCGACGTGCCTTTGACCAAAGCTTTAAGGAATTGGCTCTCTTGCTCGTCCGTGAAGGTGTGACACAAGAGCAAATCAACCAAGCACTTGCGAATTACCAGGCAGCTGATCAACAGTTAAATGGAAAAACAACCGATTTTTCAAGTCTAAAGAAATTGATTGAGGCAGAACTCCAGTTCCAAGCTAAGAACGCTAAGTTTATCTATGCAGCAGATAAGGTGAAGGTAAACTACCTGCAAGCCTTTATCCGCGCTCAAGCTGTATTGGCTAATCCTGGTGCTAGTCAACAGGAAGTCAAGGCGGTATTAGCTGAGGTTAAAGCTGCTAAGAAAAAATTAAATGGGAAAAAACCAAAGATTGTAAAACGCCCATAACAGTCACCTTTCTTTGAAAGGATTTGCAACAAGTCTGAAACACCTCTTTCGGACTTGTTTTTGGTTTACACTAGAGTAGAAATCTGCTATAATACTAGTCAAGAAAGAAAGGCTTATGGCGTTTTTTAAGCGAGCTTGGGATAGTGAAAGCCAAGCAGAACAAGATAAGCAAGTGGCACTTTCTCTCAGTAAATAGCTGAGTACAGTAGAATAAAATGAAGTAATAAATTAGGGTGGAACCGCGTTTTTGACGCCCCTAGGTCACTTGACTTAGGAGCAAAGACGCGGTTTTTTTGTATCCAAAGTCGCAAGAATTTATAAAAAGGAGAAGAAGATGTCTAAAAACTAACCTTCCACTGCGTTAGTGGCGGAGACCTCCTTACAGTCGGACTGCCTCACGCTCAGCACTAGGGTGCCTGAGCTAGACGCAGTACTAACTCGTTTTGCCTCGTATAATCGACGAGGCAGACTCGTGTCGCAAGAAATCATTTAAATCAAGGAGTATTTAATGTCTAAGAAATTAACATTTCAAGAAATTATTTTGACTTTGCAACAATACTGGAATGACCAGGGTTGTATGCTGATGCAGGCTTATGATAACGAAAAGGGTGCGGGAACCATGAGTCCTTACACCTTCCTTCGTGCCATTGGTCCTGAGCCATGGAATGCGGCTTATGTAGAGCCATCTCGTCGTCCAGCAGATGGTCGTTACGGGGAAAACCCCAACCGTCTTTACCAACACCACCAATTCCAAGTGGTCATGAAACCATCACCATCAAACATCCAAGAACTTTACCTTGAGTCATTTGAAAAATTGGGGCATCAATCCATTGGAACACGATATTCGCTTTCGTTGAAGATAACTGGGAAAACCCATCAACTGGTTCAGCTGGTCTTGGTTGGGAAGTTTGGCTTGACGGTATGGAAATCACTCAGTTCACCTACTTCCAACAAGTCGGTGGTTTGGCAACTGGTCCTGTTACCGCTGAGGTCACTTATGGGTTGGAGCGTTTAGCTTCTTATATCCAAGAAGTAGATTCTGTTTACGATATTGAGTGGGCTCCAGGGGTAAAATACGGAGAAATCTTCCTTCAACCAGAATACGAGCACTCAAAATACAGCTTTGAAGTTTCTGACCAAGATATGCTTCTTGAAAACTTCGAAAAATTTGAAAAAGAAGCAGGACGTGCTTTGGAATTGGGCCTTGTTCACCCAGCCTATGACTATGTTTTGAAATGCTCACACACCTTCAACTTGCTAGATGCACGTGGTGCTGTTTCTGTTACAGAACGCGCTGGCTACATTGCCCGCATCCGTAACTTGGCCCGTGTTGTAGCCAAAACTTTCGTCGCAGAACGTAAAAAACTTGGTTACCCACTTCTCGACGAAGCCACACGCGCAAAACTCCTAGCAGAAGAGGAAGAATAAAGAGAGCGTATTAGATGGGATTGACTGATAGAGCAATCCTACAGAACCAGTTGCCGCAGTGATAAAGGTATCGTTAGAGAAACTAACGATACCAGGCAAAATTGGAGACTTTAGGCTCCAATTTTAGCAATGAAACGACGAAGTCGGTTGCTTGCGTGCCAATCACATAAGGCAAACTGGAAAAAAAGATATTTTTCGGAGAAAAAACATGACAAAAAACTTATTAGTAGAACTAGGACTTGAAGAGTTGCCAGCCTACGTTGTCACACCAAGTGAAAAACAACTCGGTGAAAAAATGGCAGCCTTCTTGGATGACAACCGTCTTTCATACGAAAGCATTCAAACCTTCTCAACGCCACGCCGTTTGGCTGTCCGTGTCATTGGTTTGGCGGATCAACAAACGGATTTGACTGAAGATTTTAAAGGACCTTCTAAGAAAATCGCCTTGGATGCAGATGGAAACTTCTCAAAAGCGGCGCAAGGATTCGTCCGTGGAAAGGGCTTGACCGTTGACGATATCGAATTCCGTGAAGTCAAAGGGGAAGAGTACGTTTATGTTACGAAACACGAAGCTGGAAAACCTGCCAAAGAAGTCTTGGCTGGCGTTCCAGAAGTGCTTGCTTCATTGACCTTCCCTGTTAGCATGCACTGGGCTAACAACAGTTTTGAATACATTCGCCCAGTTCACACCTTGATCGTTCTTTTGGGTGATGAAGCGCTGGATCTTGATTTCTTGGATATCCAGTCAGGTCGTGTGAGTCGTGGACACCGTTTCCTTGGACACGAAGTGGAAATTACCAATGCGGATTCGTATGAAGAAGACCTTCGCACGGTTTACGTGATTGCGGATAGCAAAGAACGTGAAAACATGATTCGTGAGCAAATCAAGGCTATCGAGGCTGTAGAAGGAGTAAAAGTCCAAATCGAAGAAGGACTTCTAAATGAAGTCTTGAACTTGGTGGAATACCCAACGGCCTTTATGGGAAGCTTTGACACCAAATATTTGGACGTTCCAGAAGAAGTCTTGGTGACCTCAATGGAAACACACCAACGTTACTTTGTTGTACGTGACCTGGATGGTCAGCTCAAACCAAACTTCATCTCCGTCCGTAATGGGAACGCTGAACACTTGGAAAATGTTGTTCGAGGAAATGAAAAAGTATTGGTGGCACGTCTTGAAGATGGTGAATTCTTCTGGCGTGAAGACCAAAAACTTAAGATTGAAGACCTGGTTGCTAAATTGGCACACGTGACCTTCCATGAAAAAATTGGTTCTCTTTCAGAACACATGGCGCGTGCTGGTGTCATTGCAGCGTCACTAGCTGAGCAAGCTGGTTTGACAACTGAAGAAACGGCAGCCGTCGCTCGTGCAGCTGAAATCTACAAATTTGACCTCTTGACGGGTATGGTCGGAGAGTTCGATGAATTGCAAGGAATCATGGGTGAAAAATACGCCCTCCTCGCTGGTGAAGATGCTGCAGTTGCGACAGCTATCCGTGAGCACTACCTTCCTGATTCAGCAGACGGAGCTCTTCCAGAGACTAAGGTTGGTGCCATTCTTGCGCTTGCAGATAAATTGGATACCCTCCTTTCCTTCTTCTCAGTTGGCTTGATTCCATCAGGTTCCAATGACCCTTATGCGCTTCGTCGTGCAACACAAGGGATTGTTCGTATCTTGGATGCCTTTTGGTTGGCATATCCCTATGGATGAGTTGATTGACAGCCTTTACGGACTTTCATTTGATAGCCTTTCCTATGACAATCAAGCAGAAGTGCTCAACTTCATCAAGGCGCGTGTGGACAAGATGATGGGACGTACACCAAAAGATATCAAAGAAGCTGTTCTTGCTGGTTCAAACTTTGTCGTGGCTGATATGCTGGAAGCAGCTGAAGCTCTTTCAGAAGTCTGCGAAGACCGATGGTTACAAGGCGGCTGTTGAGTCCCTCTCTCGTGCCTTCAACTTGGCAGAAAAAGCAGATGCTTCAGTAGTGGTCGATGCTAGTCTCTTTGAAAATGATCAAGAAAAAGCCTTGGCTCAAGCAACAGAAAGTCTTGAATTGACAGGTTCAGCTAGCGATAAATTGGCACAGCTTTTCGCTCTTAGCCCAGTCATCGATGCCTTCTTTGACAATACCATGGTGATGGCAGAAGATGAGGCTGTTAAAAACAACCGTTTGGCCCTTCTTGCAGGTCTTGTAGCGAAAGCCAATAAAGTTGCTGCTTTCAACCAATTGAACACAAAATAAGTACCTGGCGACAGGTGGAAAGTAGGTCTGAGAATGACACCTGAAAAAATTGCTCGCATCAATGAGCTAGCTAAAAAGAAAAAAACAGAAGGCTTGACTCCAGAAGAAAAAGTGGAACAAGCAAAACTTCGTGAAGAATACATTGAGGGGTATCGTCGTGCAGTTCGTCACCACATTGAAGGAATCAAGGTGGTGGATGAAGAAGGCAATGACGTGACACCAGAAAAATTGCGCCAAGTCCAACGGGAAAAAGGCTTGCACGGCCGTAGCCTTGATGATCCCAATTCATAAATAGATAATAGAAAACTCGATCAGATGTTGAACTGATCGAGTTTTCTTGTTCTATATGGGCTACTCTGAATCCCTATCTCTATTTTTGTAGTTTTTCCATTGATTTTTAAATATCCAAATGGAGACGGCAAGAACGAAGGTTGCTGTCCAAAAAATCCAAGGGACAGGAGTTCGGAGGAAAAAGTAGGCTGCAATTAGATCGGCCACTAGCAGGCCAAGGAGAAGGTATTTCTTATCTTTCATAGAGTTATTGTATCACAATTTGCTTCTCTCGGTCTATTGGTTGATAGGATGAGCTTTTGAAGAATGGGAACTTTTTATCCGAAAATGATGAGTGGATTGAGAAGAGAATCTCAAGTGCATCCTGGTCAGATTTGTGGTAAAATAGATAGGATATGAGTAAAGAATTTCATCATGTAACGGTCTTGCTCCATGAAACGATTGATATGCTGGATGTAAAGCCAGATGGAATCTATGTGGATGCCACTCTAGGTGGAGCCGGCCATAGCGAATATTTATTAAGTCAATTAAGTGAAAAAGGGCATTTATATGCCTTTGACCAGGATCAGCATGCGATTGATAATGCGGAGAAACGATTAGCTCCTTATGTTGATAAGGGCATGGTAACCTTTATCAAAGACAATTTCCGGAATCTTCAAGCACGTCTCCAAGAATTGGGAGTCAATGAGATTGATGGAATCTGTTATGATTTAGGAGTTTCTAGTCCCCAGTTAGATGAGCGGTCTCGCGGTTTTTCTTATAAAAAAGATGCTCCCTTGGACATGCGGATGAATCAAGAAGCCTCTTTGACGGCTTATGACGTGGTCAACAACTATGATTACCACGATCTAGTCCGAATCTTTTTCAAGTATGGGGAAGATAAGTTTTCCAAGCAGATTGCTAGAAAGATCGAACAAGCGCGTGCGGTAAAACCGATTGAAACGACGACAGAATTGGCTGAAATCATCAAATCGGCAAAACCGGCTAAGGAACTAAAGAAAAAGGGGCATCCAGCCAAACAAATTTTCCAGGCGATTCGAATTGAAGTCAACGATGAATTGGGAGCGGCGGATGAATCAATTCAGCAGGCCATGGATTTATTGGCAGTTGGTGGTCGTATCTCAGTCATTACCTTTCATTCCTTGGAAGATCGTTTGACTAGCAATTGTTTAAAGAAGCTTCTACAGTAGAAGTACCGAAGGGCTTGCCTTTCATCCCAGAGGACTTAAAACCAAAAATGGAATTAGTCTCTCGAAAACCGATTCTTCCAAGCCAAGAAGAGTTAGAGAAGAACAACCGAGCTCATTCTGCAAAATTGCGGGTTGCTCGAAAAATTCATAAGTAAGAGGAAATAAACATGGCAGATCAACCATTACGATCTCGTGGGCAGTCAGTTGCAAGATCGTATTCGTCGCTTTACCAGAGTAGAAAAAGCTTTTTATGGCTCGATTGTCCTAACAGGGATTATTCTCGCTGTCAGTATTATTTTTATGCAGACGCGGATTCTACAGGTACAAAGCGATTTGACAAACCTCAATACGGAACTAAAAACAAAAGAGACTGAACTAGAAGATATCCGACAAGAAGTCAATGAGTTGACTCGATATGAACGCTTGTCTAAGTTAGCTAGTTCTCAGGGGATGACCCTCCAAAAAGAAAATCGAAAAGTGGTGAGTTCAAGTAGCGATGAGTAAATTAAAGAAGAAAATCATTCGTTATTCCCTTAAAAAAAGGAAACTTCCAGACCAAAATCGTCGGCAAGTAGCTAAGAATTTAAGTTTGCTTTCCATTCTTGTTTTCTTCATATTTCTCATTAATTTTGCAGTTATTATAGGCACAGATAGCAAATTCGGAAAAAATTTATCTGAGTTATCCCATCAAGTCCATCAGAAAACAGAGATTGTTCCAGCCAAACGAGGAACAATTTATGACCGAAATGGAGCTGTCATTGCTGAGGATGCGACGACTTATAATGTTTATGCGATCATCGACAAAACCTATAAATCTGCAAAAGGTGAAGTTTTATACGTTGAAGAAAGTCAATACAACCAAGTAGCGGACGTTTTTAATCGTTATTTGGGCATGGAAAAAGACTATGTTGTCCAACAACTGTCTCAGAAAGAAGCTCAACCAGGTTTCTTTTGGTGCAGCGGGGAACGATATCAGCTATAGCAATATGGATGCTATCCGGAGTGAACTAGAAGCTGCCAACATTAAAGGTGTTGATTTTACGACGAGTCCAAACCGGAGTTATAAAAATGGGACCTTTGCCTCTCAATTTATCGGTCAAGCTCAATTGATAGAAGATAAAGAAGGCAATAAAACCCTACAGGGAACAACAGGAATCGAAAAGTCTTTGGATCGGATCCTGGGTGGTCAGGATGGCGTTGTGACCTATGAAAAGGATCGCAACGGAAATATTGTGCCAGGATCAGATAAGGTTGCCGTGAAGACAGAAGATGGGAAGGATGTATACACAACCCTTTCTGCAGAACTTCAAACCTATCTCGAAACCCGAATGGATGTTTTCCAAGAAAAGGTAAAAGGTAAATATGTCAGTGCGACCCTGATCAGTGCCAAAACGGGGGAAATCCTTGCAACGACGCAACGTCCAACCTATAATGCAGATACCAAAGAAGGCTTGGATATTAAGAATCTGAGAACCTGGAACACGATTCTTTACCAGGATCAATACGAACCAGGTTCGACTATGAAGGTCATGACCTTGGCAGCGGCGATTGATCATGGAACCTTCCCAGCCTATAATGAGGTATACTACAGTAACGAACTACAAGTAAAAGATGCAACGATCCGTGACTGGGATGTCAATATGGGACTGTCTGAAGGTCGCTATATGAATATTGCCCAAGGTTTTGCCTATTCAAGTAACATTGGGATGACCAAGCTTGAACAGAAGATGGGCAATAATGTCTGGATGAATTACCTCAAACTCTTTAAGTTCGGACTTCCTACACGTTTTGGAATGGGGGACGAAGGTTTTGGAGGCCTACCAGGTGATAACTATGTCACTCAAGCCATGTCTTCCTCGGTCAAGGGATTTCGGTGACCCAAACGCAGATGTTGCGTGCATTTTCTGCCATTGCAAATGATGGGGAAATGTTGGAGCCTAAATTTATCAGTGCGATCTACGACGGCAAGCATGAAACTGCTCGTAAATCACAAAGAGAGATTGTCGGCAATCCAGTACCCGCTTCAGTTGCCCAACAGACCCGTAATTACATGATTACGGTAGGGACTGATCCTCAATTTGGTACCCTCTATTCATCGGATGGTCCCATTATCCAAGTAGCTGGACAAAATGTTGCTGTTAAATCAGGGACAGCCCAAATTGCGACAGCTAATGGCTACTTGGAAGGCGAAAATGATAATATCAACTCGATTGTTGTCATGACACCTGCTGAAGACCCAGATTTTATTATGTATGTGACAGTTCAACAGCCTGAAGTCAGCTTTAGTCCAAAGAGCTGGCAAGAACTGGTCAATCCAGTCTTGGAAGATGCGGTTGCTTTGAAGGATGAATTGAATCTAGTAACGGAAACCAAAGGCCTTGGATGGGGTCACGAAAGAGGACACCTATAAGATGCCGTCGGCAGAATCCTTGTCGAAAGAATTGAACTTGAAGCAGACCATCAGCCCAGGTGGCTTCGCAGATGAACTGCGTCGCAATCTGATCCAGCCTGTCGTCCTAGGTACTGGAAAAGAATATTAAAAAGATGTCTGTATCAGCAGGAACGAAATTAAAAGCAAATGAGCAAGTGTTATTATTAACAGATGACTTTGGATTCAGTTCCGGATATGTATGGCTGGACCAAGGAAAATGTTGATAAATTTGCAGAATGGACGGGCATTGAGATCACCTATAAAGGGGAAGGTTCTCGTGTGAGCAAACAAAACGTCAAAGTAGAAACTGCTTTAAAGAAGACGAAGAAAATAACAATTACATTAGGAGATTGATATGTTACTTGCTACCCTAGTAGTATCCTTTATACTGACGGTTATTGGCATTCCAGCCTTTATCCGTTTCTATCAACGGGCCCATATTTCGGGGCAACAAATGCACGAAGATGTGAAGCAACACAAAGCCAAAGCAGGCACTCCTACTATGGGGGGAGTGGTCTTCTTGATCACTTCAGTCTTTGTCACCCTTGTCTTTAGCTTCCTAACTGGGAACTTTACGCGTCCTGTTCAATTGATCCTCTTTATTTTGGTCTTGTATGGAATCGTCGGTTTCTTGGATGACTTCTTGAAGGTCTTTCGTAAGATCAATGAAGGGTTAAATCCCAAGCAAAAATTAGCCCTGCAATTGTTGGGAGGGATTATTTTCTATCTCTTCTCTGAACGACATGGAGCTGGTAGTCTTCTCAATGTCTTTGGTTGGGATGTCTATTTGGGACATTTCTATATTGTCTTTGCCTTGTTCTGGTTGGTTGGTTTTTCAAATGCAGTCAACTTAACGGACGGGATTGATGGCTTGGCAAGTATTTCGGTAACCATCAGCTTGATCGCTTATTCCATCATCGCTGTTTGGCAAAGACGAATCGATATCCTTTTTGTGACCATCAGTATGATTGGAGCTCTATTAGGTTTCTTCGTCTACAACCACAAGCCGGCCAAGATTTTCATGGGAGATGTTGGAAGCCTAGCCCTAGGTGGGATGCTTGCGACTCTATCCATGGCTCTCCACGTAGAGTGGACCTTGCTCTTGATTGGGATTGTCTACGTCTTTGAGACTAGCTCGGTCATGCTCCAAGTGTCCTATTTCAAATGGACCAAGAAACGGACAGGGAGAAGGGACGCCGGATCTTTCCGCATGACGCCTTTCCATCACCATTTAGAATTGGGTGGTCTGTCTGGGTAATGGACCTAAATGGTCTGAGTGGAAGGTCGATGCCTTTCTTTGGAGTGTCGGTGCAGGAATGAGTGCCTTGACTCTCTTGATCTACTATTTTGACCAATTCATAAGTCATGAATCATAAAAGGTTGGGATGCTATCTCAGCCTTTTTCGCTGGCTAGGAATTGCTGTCCAAAAGAAGAGCGGGAAGAGGACTTTTTGATATAATAGTAGAGATGATGAAAGGATAAGAGAATGAAATTTACAGATTTTAAGTTTAAGGACTATATCCAAGAGGCCTTAAAAGAGATTAATTTTATCGAAGCAACAGAAGTTCAAGAAAAGCTGATACCGATTGTTTTAGCAGGCCGTGATCTGGTCGGTGAATCTAAAACAGGATCAGGGAAGACCCATACTTTCCTCTTGCCAATTTTTCAAACCTTAAATGAGGATAGTAGCCATGTCGAAGTGGTCATCACAGCACCTAGTCGAGAATTAGCTACGCAGATTTACCAAGCGGCTCGTCAGATTGCTAGTCACTGTGAAAAAGAAGTTCGGATTGCCAACTACGTTGGGGGAACTGATAAGGCTCGTCAAATCGATAAGCTCCAAATAGCCCAACCCCATATTGTCATTGGGACACCTGGACGGATCTATGATTTGGTCGCTTCTGGAGACTTGGCTATTCATAAGGCTCACACCTTTGTGGTTGATGAGGCGGATATGACTCTCGATATGGGCTTTTTGACGACGGTAGACAAGATTGCATCCAGTCTTCCCAAACAACTCCAATTCTTGGTTTTCTCTGCTACGATTCCGCAAAAGTTACAACCCTTCTTGAAGAAATATTTGTCTAACCCTGTCATGGAGCAGATCAAAACCAAAACGGTGATCTCGGACACCATTGATAACTGGTTGGTATCGACAAAAGGGCGCGATAAAAACGAGCAGATTTATCAACTGACGCAGGCTCTTCAACCTTATCTGGCAATGATTTTTGTGAATACCAAGGACAGAGCGGACGATCTGCATGCTTTTCTGGTAGAGAAGGGGCTCAAGGTCGCTAAAATCCATGGGGGGGTTCCTCCACGGGAGCGCAAGCGAATCATGAACCAAGTCAAAAACCTGGATTTTGAATATATCGTGGCAACGGACTTGGCAGCGCGTGGGATTGATATTGAAGGGGTCAGTCATGTCATTAACGATGCCATTCCACAGGACTTATCCTTCTTTGTTCACCGCGTTGGCCGGACTGGTCGGAATGGCCTTCCTGGTACAGCCATCACCCTCTATCAACCGAGTGATGACTCAGACATTCGGGAGCTTGAAAAATTGGGCATCCAGTTTGTTCCTAAGGTCTTGAAGGCTGGAGCTATCGAAGATACCTATGACCGGGATCGTCGGGCTAATCGTGAAAAACGCCAGGAAAAACTCGACATTGAGATGATCGGCTTGGTCAAGAAGAAAAGAAAAAAATCAAACCAGGCTACAAGAAAAAAATCAAATGGGCCGTGGACGAGAAACGTCGCAAAGCCAAGCGAGCTGAGAATCGTGCTCGCGGTCGAGCAGAAAGAAAGGCGAAACGCCAAACCTTTTAGTGATAAAGAAATTTAAAGATTTTCATAAAAATTAACTATTTGGTCGCTGATTTATTTTGTGATAGACTATCTATAGATAGTCTATTTTTTTGCTCTTAGGGGAGACGTTTGCTTGAGATCACATCAGGCCTGAAGCATGATTTACGAACGATCAGTAGCAAAACTCAGCATTTTAACTGTAAATATGATAGAATGATTCATTATCGAGGGAGGAAGTAACGAAGATGTTTACAACTACTTTATCTGGCATCTGGCTGGTATGAAGAGTTTTTAAAATGGATACCAGAAGGAGAAATCTTTAACCTACGCGTCGTTTTTGAAGCTATTCCAGGAATTTTAAAAGAGCTTCCAAATACGATTTTGTTAACCTTGGCAGGAGCCTTTTTTGGTTTATTGCTAGCTCTATTGTTTGCCATTGTCAAGATCAATCGGGTAAAAATCCTCTACCCGATCCAAGCCTTGTTTGTGAGTTTTTTAAGAGGGACACCAATTTTGGTCCAGTTGATGCTGACCTACTATGGAATCCCGCTCCTATTGAAGGCCATTAACCAACAATATGGGACAGCCTTTAATATCAACGATGTGCCAGCTCATTTATTTGTCATTGTAGCCTTTGCCTTCAATGAGGCAGCTTATGCCAGTGAGACCATTCGGGCAGCGATTCTATCTGTTGATGCGGGTGAAATCGAAGCAGCGAAGAGTCTCGGGATGACCAATACTCAAGTCTATCGACGGATTATTATTCCAAATGCAGCAGTGGTAGCGACACCGACCTTGATCAACTCTTTGATCGGTTTGACCAAGGGGACTTCTCTGGCCTTTCTATGCAGGTGTTTTGGAAATCTTTGCCCAAGCCAAGATTATGTCGGGGAAATGACAGTCGCTACTTTGAGCGCTTTATCTCTGTTTCATTGATTTACTGGGCCATTAATATTTTGATTGAACAATTGGGACGCTGGATCGAACAGGTACTCGCTATCAAAGATCCAAAAGTTGTTACCCAAACCTTGCAAGAGGAGGAACGAGCAGCATGATTCGGATTTCACAATTATCAAAATCTTTTTCCGGTCAAGTGGTCCTAGACCATCTCGATTTGGAAGTTCAAAAAGGGGAAGTTGTTGCCTTGATCGGTTCTTCTGGAGCTGGGAAATCAACCTTCTTGAGAAGCTTTGAACTATCTGGAAGCACCAGATAGTGGCAGCATTGAGATCAATGGGGAGAAGGTAGACTTTGAAAACATCAGCAAGGACGAGATCCTGACCCTTCGAAGAAAGTTAGCCATGGTCTTTCAACAGTTTAATCTTTTCAGTCGCAAGACGGCTCTGGATAATGTCAAGGAAGGATTGATCGTCGTCAAAGGCTTATCCGACCAGGAAGCGACCAAGATTGCCAAAGAAGAACTCGCAAAAGTCGGTCTGTCGGACCGCGAAACCCATTACCCTCGTCATTTGTCAGGAGGGCAGAAAGCAACGGGTGGCCTTGGCGCGTGCCCTAGCCATGAAGCCGGAAGTCCTCTTTATTGGATGAGCCAACTTCAGCCCTCGATCCGGAATTGGTCGGAGAGGTAGAAAAAGCCATCGCAGCAGCAGCTCAGGCAGGTCAAACCATGATTCTGGTTAGCCATGATATGAGCTTTGTTTCCCAGGTGGCAGACAAGGTCTTGTTCCTCGACAAGGGGAAAATTATTGAATCTGGGACACCAGAAGAGATTATGAAAGCTCCTAAAGAAGAGCGGACAAAAGAATTCTTTGCTAGTTACAAACGAACATTTGTTTGATATAATATATAAGAGCTCGAGTCTGGAACGCGATGTTTCAGACTCGGATTTTTCTTTGAGTAGGTGCCTCAGGAGAAGAGGATTATATGTAGTTCATTTTTCCGCATAGATAGAAGTTTCAAGTTGATTTAATAGTGAACGAAACGAATCGGCATCTCGTCCCCTCATTCCAATCTTGGATACTAAGGAGATCTTATGTTAAACCAATTGCTATCTCTCTATATCGAGAGCCTAATCATCACTTCAATTGGGGTGTTGGTTGCTTCAGCTATTTGGATAGGCTTGCGAGCGGCTCGTAAGACGGATAAAACAGCTAAGGAACGCCAGTTACACCTCTATGATATTTTATTGATTGATATTATGACAATTCCAGTCCTTACCTTTGCAGTCATTGGAGTTCTGTTTATTCTTCGAGCAAGATAATTGCAAAATGGTTCAATTGGAGTTAGAATTAAGATAGTTACAACAAAAGGAGAAGCTTATGTATGATACACTGATTATCGGCGCAGGACCTGCGGGAATGACTGCAGCCTTGTATGCAGCCCGCAGCAATCTAAAGGTTGCCTTGTTAGAAGCTGGAATTCCTGGCGGACAGATGAACAATACGTCCGATATCGAGAATTATCCAGGCTATGCCAATATCAGTGGACCTGAATTGGCTGAAAAAATGTTTGAGCCACTAGAAACCCTAGGTGTGGAACACTTGTTCGGTAGAGCCGAAAACATTGTGGATCAAGGAAGCTACAAGGAAATTACGACAGATGATGGCCTCTTGCAAGCCAAGACCGTTATTATTGCGACTGGTTCTAACCATCGCTTGTTGGGAGTTCCAGGTGAAGAAGAATTAAATAGTCGTGGGGTTTCTTATTGCGCTGTCTGTGATGGTGCCTTCTTCCGGGATGAAGACCTCATGGTTGTTGGTGGAGGAGATTCTGCGGTTGAAGAGGCAATCTTCCTGACTCAGTTTGCTAAGTCTGTTACCATTGTTCATCGACGCGATGCCCTACGTGCCCAAAAAGTTCTTCAAGACCGAGCTTTTGCCAATGAAAAGATTCACTTTGCTTGGAATACAGTGGTCGAAGAGATTAAAGGGGATAACCGTGTGACCAGTCTCGTCTTAAAGATGTTCAAACAGGTGAGGTTCGCGAGCAAGCAGCTGGTGGTGTCTTTATCTATGTGGGCTTGGATCCTGTCAGTGACTTTGCCCAAGACCTCGGTATTCTAGACGATCAAGGTTGGGTGATCACGGATGATCACATGAAGACCTCCGTGCCGGGTGTCTTTGCGGTTGGAGATGTCCGCCAAAAAGATCTTCGTCAGGTTACTACAGCTGTTGGGGATGGCGCTGTCGCCGGTCAAGAAGCTTATAAATATATTACTGAACACGAAGAATAAGAAAGAAGAAAGGGATGTTCGTCTGATGGAAAGAGGCGAAGATCCCTTCTTTTTTTACGATAAAAAATGAGGCTTAGCCCGGATTAAACTCATGTGGTCCTGCTTAAAATGTGCTATAATGTGTTTAAAATTATTTTGGACTGTGCCAGTTGACAGAGCGTGACTGGTGCCACGACGTAAGAAAAAAGAAGAGGGATCAAACATGTACCCAGATGATAGCTTAACTCTCCATACGGATTTGTACCAAATCAATATGATGCAGGTTTACTTTGAGCAAGGCATCCACAATAAAAAGGCAGTCTTCGAAGCCTATTTCCGCCAGCAACCTTTTAAAAATGGCTATGCCGTCTTTGCAGGTCTTGAGCGCATTGTTAACTATTTGAAGAATCTACATTTTTCAGAGTCGGATATTGCCTACTTAGAATCCTTGGGCTACGAAGGAGCCTTCCTGGATTACTTGAAATTTCAAAATGGAATTGACTGTTCGTTCTGCCAAAGAAGGGGACCTAGTCTTTGCCAATGAGCCGATTGTCCAAGTAGAAGGACCGCTTGCCCAGTGTCAGTTGGTCGAAACGGCCCTCCTCAATATTGTCAATTTCCAAACCTTGATTGCCACAAAAGCCGCTCGAATCAAGGCTGTGATCGAAGACGAACCTTTGATGGAGTTCGGAACTCGTAGAGCACAAGAAATGGATGCGGCTATTTGGGGAACCCGTGCAGCCGTTATTGGAGGCGCTAGCGGGACCAGTAACGTACGTGCAGGAAAACTCTTTGACATCCCTGTCCTTGGGACCCATGCCCATGCCTTGGTGCAGGTCTATGGCGATGATTATAAAGCCTTCAAGGCCTATGCTGAGACCCATCGCAACTGTGTCTTCCTAGTGGATACCTATGATACATTGCGTATCGGAGTTCCGGCTGCGATTCAGGTGGCGCGTGAGATGGGAGATCGTATCAACTTCCTAGGAGTGCGGATTGACTCTGGAGATATTGCCTACATTTCGAAAAAGGTTCGCCAACAGTTGGATGAAGCTGGTTTCACAGAAGCGAAGATCTATGCTTCAAATGATTTGGATGAGAACACCATCCTCAACTTGAAGATGCAAAAGGCTAAGATTGATGTCTGGGGTGTCGGAACCAAGTTGATCACAGCCTATGACCAACCAGCCCTCGGAGCAGTCTATAAGATTGTTGCTATCGAAGACGAAAATGGTCAAATGCGAAATACCATCAAACTGTCTAACAATGCTGAAAAAGTTTCAACCCCAGGGAAGAAGCAAGTTTGGCGTATTACCAGTCGGGAAAAAGGCAAATCGGAAGGGGATTACATCACTTACGATGGAGTAGATGTCAATGAACTGACAGAAATCAAGATGTTCCATCCGACCTATACCTATATCAAGAAGACGGTTCGCGATTTCGATGCCATCCCTCTCTTGGTCGATATTTTCAAAGATGGGAAACTAGTCTACGAATTGCCAACCTTGATGGATATCCAAGCCTATGCTCGGAAGGAATTCGACAAGCTCTGGGATGAGTACAAACGTGTCCTCAATCCACAACATTACCCAGTGGACTTGGCCAAGGACGTATGGCAAGATAAGATGGACCTCATCGATCAGATGCGTCAGAAAGCCTTGGGAGGTGAAGAAGAATGAGCCTACAAGAAGACATTATTGCCCAATTAGGGGTCAAGCCAGTCATTGATCCTCAAGAAGAGATTCGCCGGTCGATTGATTTTTTGAAGGATTACCTGCAAAAACATCCTTTTCTAAAGACCTTTGTCTTAGGAATTTCGGGAGGTCAGGACTCGACCCTAGCGGGTCGCCTGGCTCAATTAGCCATGGAGGAAATGCGGGCAGAGACTGGAGATGCCAGTTATCAGTTTGTTGCAGTCCGCTTGCCCTACGGTGTCCAAGCGGATGAAGCAGATGCCCAAAAGGCTTTGGCCTTTCATCCAGCCAGACGTCAGCCTGGTCGTGAACATCAAGGAATCGGTCGATGCCATGGAGCGTGCTGTCGAAGCGACAGGAACGGATGTCTCAGACTTTAACAAGGGCAATATCAAGGCACGGAGCCGGATGATTGCTCAGTATGCTTTAGCTGGTGCCTATAGTGGAGCCGTCATTGGGACGGACCATGCGGCCGAAAATATCACTGGTTTCTTTACCAAGTTTGGAGATGGCGGAGCCGATATCCTTCCTCTCTACCGCCTCAACAAGCGCCAAGGCAAGCAGTTGCTTCAGGCACTGGGAGCTGATCCTGCCTTGTATGAGAAGGTACCGATTGCGGATTTGGAAGAGGAGAAGCCAGGTATCGCTGACGAAGTAGCTCTTGGAGTGACCTATGCAGAAATTGATGACTACCTAGAAGGAAAATCAGTTAGCCCAGAAGCTCAAGCAACCATTGAAAACTGGTGGCACAAAGGCCAACACAAACGTCATCTACCGATTACGGTATTTGATACCTTCTGGCGTTGATAGGAAAGAAAAGTCGGTTGATCCGACTTTTTTAAAACAGGATAGGAGGAAAGAGGATGAGAAAATTGGGTACTATTGAATTGGAGACCAAGCGTTTATTATTAAGACGCTTTGTTGTAGAGGATGCAAAGGCAATGTTTGAAAATTGGGCATCTGATACAGATAATCTTAAATATGTGACTTGGGATCCCACATCCAAATCCTCAAGTGACTCAAGCTTCTATCGAAAGATGGCTCCTTCATTACCAAGAGGAAAACACCTACAAATGGGCGATTTGCAAGAAAGATGATCCCTCACAAGTGATAGGCGATATCAGTGTCGTTTCTCAGGATCCACAAAAAGAACTGTGTGAAGTCGGCTATATTCTAGGGAAGAACTTCTGGGGTCAAGGTCTGATGACAGAAGCCCTCCAGGCTGTTTTACACTTTTTGTTGGTAGAGGTGGGATTCAAGGAAGTTCAGGCCAAGTATGTCAGTTTGAACCCTGCTTCGGGACGGGTAATGGCAAAAGCTGGAATGCAATATCTGGCTACTCTCCCAGATGCTGTCGCCAGAAAAGGCTATGTCGGAGATCAAATAATCTACACTATCCATTCTTCTGACCTTTAAAACAATTTTTACTTGAAGATTTTGGTCAATGGTCTATAATGGTAAGTAGCTTTACAAAGGAGAATCTTATGTCAGAATTAACACAAGAATTTACAGATCAACTCTATGCGAATTACCAAGCAAATGTGAAATTTGCGGCTCTCGAAAATGCCATCACCCACAATGGGATTCATGCGGCTTTAGAGACACGCAAAAGTGCAATTGGAAATACACCCATCTTTTCTCTTGATTTGACCAAGGATAAGGTAACGGACCAGAAAGCTTCTGGTCGTTGCTGGATGTTTGCGGCTCTGAATACCTTCCGTCATAAAATGATTGCCAGCTTCCAATTAGAGGATTTTGAGTTGTCTCAAGCTCATACCTTCTTCTGGGACAAGTACGAAAAATCCAACTGGTGCTTGGAACAAATCATTGCGACAGCGGACCAGGACTTGACCAGTCGCAAGGTGGCCTTCCTCCTTCAAACCCCTCAACAAGATGGTGGTCAATGGGATATGGTCGTTTCCCTTTTTGAAAAATATGGGGTCGTACCCAAGTCTGTCTATCCAGAATCCATCTCATCTAGCAATAGCCGGGAGCTCAATACCTACTTAAACAAATTGTTGCGTCAAGATGCTCAGATCCTGCGCGAATTGCTTGCGACTGGAGCAGATCGAGCAACGGTTCAAAGCAAGAAAGAAGAGCTCCTGCAAGAAATCTTTAATTTCTTAGCTATGTCACTGGGCTTGCCCCCTCGTACATTTAGTTTCTCTTATCGCGATAAGGACAATAACTTCCACACAGAGTCTGGCTTGACACCTCAAAGCTTTTACAAAAATATGTGGATCTTCAGTTGGAGGACTACGTTTCTGTTATCAATGCGCCTACGGCAGACAAGCCTTATGGTCAGTCTTATACAGTTGAGATGCTTGGGAATGTGGTCGGTAGCCGTGAAGTCCGCTACCTCAACGTTCCGATGGAGCGCTTGAAGGAATTAGCCATTGCCCAAATGAAAGTTGGGGAAACTGTTTGGTTTGGATCGGATGTTGGCCAAGTTAGCAACCGGAAAGCTGGAATCCTTGCGACAGATGTCTATGATTTTGAAGCGGGAATGGATATCCAGTTGACTCAAGATAAGGCAGGGCGTTTGGATTATGCGGAAAGTCTCATGACCCATGCCATGGTCTTGACTGGTGTAGATTTGGACGAAGCTGGACGTCCTCTTAAATGGAAGGTTGAGAATTCTTGGGGAGAAAAAGTCGGAACAGATGGTTACTTTGTAGCTTCCGATGCCTGGATGGATGAATACACCTACCAAATCGTCGTCCGCAAGGAACTGTTGACAGCCGAAGAATTAGCTGCTTATGAGGCAGAACCGATTGTCTTAGCTCCATGGGATCCGATGGGGGCTTTGGCTTCTAAATAAGATACATAAAAAACACGATTGTTTAAGAACAATCGTGTTTTATTAATATAGTGTGTTCTAATTAGTGATTTTGCTCATTCTCTTTAGAAGATGATTCTGTGTGTTTAGAATTCTCTTCTGAGCTAGATGAACTTGAGCTGTCTTCTGTTGATTCGCTCGTTTCTTCAGCTGTATAGCTTGGCTCATAATAGTAGTAATTGTAGTTGTTCTTACCATTATTGAGATAGAGGTAGGAACCGCTACGGTATACGCCACTTGGTTGGGTCCAGTCTTCGCTACCTGATCCGTATTGCTCATACAAATACAGCATCATTTGTTTGTAGACATCCGTCGCGACTTTGATTCCATCATCTAGGACTGGAGTCAAGCGATTGGTATATCCTGTCCATACAGCCATAGAATATTGCGTGGTGTAACCCACAAACGATTCATCAGGTGTCACAATACTTGAGTAATTGTAGTCTTTGGTCAGTTTTTTTAATTCGTTGTCGGCATAGTTAGAGGTACCTGTTTTACCAGCGTGATAAAGACCAGAGATATTTGCATTGTATCCTAAACCAGCTGTGATAACTGATTTCAACATATCTGTCATCATGTAAGCTGTGGCTTCTTTCATCACTCGTGTTCCAGAGGTTTCAAAGTTCTTCGTTGTACCATCGCTAAAGACAACCCGATTCACATATTGTGGCTTGTAATAGGTACCGCCATTTGCGAAGGTTGCATAAGCAGCGGCCATTTTCTCACTGCTAGCCCCGTATTTGTTGCTAGAGTCGCTGGTATTACTTGAGATGGCATTTGCATATACCATTTCTGGATAATCGATTCCGATGCTGCTCAAGAATTTCTTAGCCTTCTTCAAACCAACTTTTTCAAGGGCCCGGACCGCAGTAACGTTACGGGATTGTTGGAGAGCATAGACCATGCTGATATTACCATAGTATTGTCTATCCCAGTTATAAATTTGCGTATTTGTACCAGGGAAGTTGTACGGTGTATCAGGAATGGTTATTCCAGTGGAGCTATATTCTTCATGTTCAATCGCGGGAGCATAATCTGAGATAGGTTTCATTGTAGAACCCCAATCTCGGTTCGTTTCGACAGCTTGGTTGGTACCGAAGGATACATTAGATGATTGATGACGGGATCCCAACTGAGCAATGACTTTTCCGTTTGTCACGTCGATGATAGTAGAAGCAACTTGCAATTCATTATCTGGATAATTGACATATTCGTCAGAGTTGTAAATATCCCATAGACGTTTTTGAGCTGCGGTATCGACGTTGGTGTAGACATCCATACCAGTTGTCAAGACATTGTAGCCTGTCTCTTCTTCGACTTGTTGGATGACTTCTTTAAGGTAGTTATCCATATAAGCAGGATAGTTGCTTGAGCCTGTCAGACTTTGTAAGCCATCTGTAACAGGTGTATTGACTGCACTTTCGTACTGTTCGTTTGTAATGGACTTCATGTCCAACATTTCTTTAAGAACCAGATTACGGCGTTGGAGTGCAGCTTCCGGATTGGTATAAGGGTCGTATTGGTTGGGTGCCTGAGGCATTCCGGCCAATAGGGCCACTTGTGGCAGAGAAAGGTCCTTCAAGTCTTTTGCATAGTAGCTACGAGCAGCTGTTTGCATTCCGTAGTTACCGTTAGACATGTATACTTTGTTGATGTAGTAGGTCAAAATCTCTTGTTTAGTGGCTTTTTGCTCTAATTGAGTAGCAAGCCAAGCTTCTTGGATTTTCCGAGATAGGGTTTGGTCGGACGACGAAGTAGAGAAGTAAGTGAGTTTGATCAACTGCTGTGTAAGAGTAGATCCTCCTTGGCGACCTCCTCGGAGGTTACTGAAGAAGGCTCCTCCAATACGAATAAAGTCGACCCCTCTGTGGTTGAAAAAGCGGTGGTCTTCAATCGCCACAATCGCATTGACCAAGTCGGTTGGGATTTCATTTGTTTTTACGTTGATTCGTTTCTCAGCACCCAAGTCGGCAATCAGATTGTTTTGATTGTCATAGATTTTACTGGAAGTCGTTGCGATGAGGTCTTTCTCAGAAAGAGTCGGTGCTTTTGAGGCATAGTATCCAAATACCAACCCACCCAGGATAAGTAAAAGGAAAAATAAGGAAATAGCCGCAATCGCTGCATATTTTAACCCACTGGATAACTGTTTGTTTGTTCATTTAATTACCGCCTAGTAGATTCTGTTCGATAATATCGAGATAAGGAACGCTTGGAAGGCAATCTGTCTCGATACGATAACCATTTTCCTGTATATAGGTCAATGGCATAGATTTACTGCCGTGATCGATGTTGTAAAAGTCGATTAAGGAAGGAGCAGGCAGTAGATAGGTCTCATTGAGCTTTGCAAAATGCAAGAGCACAAAACAAATTCCTCCCTGTTGGACGACCGCAGCCATGTGATCAATCTGGTGCTGATGAAAGTTCTTCATCGGCATGGATTGTTTCTGCTGGGTCTCTTTTGCTTCAAAATCAATGTAGTGTCCTTTATAAACACCAGAATAGTCTGTGGTAGACGCCTGGCGAAAATAAGCTTCTACGATCTTTGCCCGACTGCGATGAGGATAGTCCACCTTTACAATCTGGATGGGTGTCGGCTTTTTATGAATCACCGCTAGCCCTCTAGAAAGGTAGTACTGATTGCTCTCATTAATCATTTTTTCAAATGTCATCCCCCGATTGGCAAAGTTTACACTTTGCTTCCTCTGGATGGGCGAAGAAGATTTCTTGCTAAGTTTGTGAGGATAGTTGACCATAATTCTCCTTATTGGTACAATTACATCACTCTATTATATCACAAAATGAAGAAGGGAGGGGAAATAATGAATAGTTTACTGATTACAGGTTACAAGGCATTTGAATTGGGAATTCTGACAGCAAAGGACCCTAGACTTCCCATTATTAAAGAGGCGATTCGCAGGGATTTAGTCCGTTTTTTGGAAGAGGGCGTCAAGTGGCTGATTTTTACGGGTAATCTAGGTTTTGAAGCCTGGGCCTTGGAGGTTGCCCAGGAATTAAAAAAAGAATACGAGATACAGTTGGCCACGATTTTTATGTTTGAAAACCAAGGAGAGAACTGGAATGAGGCCAATCAAGAACTCCTTAGTCGCTTTAAGCAGGTTGATTTTGTCAAGTATGCCTATCCCTCTTATAGCCAGCCAGGCCAATTTAAAGAATACAATACATTTTTGTTAGAAAATACAGATGGCGCTTATTTATTTTACGATCCAGAACACGAAACAAATCTCAAATATCTTTACAAAATGATGCTAGAAATGGATCAGTATCATGTCAAAAGATTAAACTTTGATGACTTAAATGAAGTAGCGGAAAAAATTTACGAAAAATAAGTGATTTACCTTGATTTTTGCTCCTCATTTTTTATATAATGATTATGATTAACTAGAACGGAGAGAATGATGGCAAGTATTATTTTTACTGCGAAAGATATTTTTGATCAAGATTTCAAAAAAGAAGTTCGTGGATTTAGTAAAGTTGAGGTAAATGAGTTTTTGGATGATGTCATCAAAGACTATGAAACCTATGCTGCCTTAGTGAAGGAATTGAAAGAAGAAAATGCTCGGCTCCGTGAAGAATTAGCGAAGAAAACGAGCCAAGCAACTCCGAGTCCATCAGTTCCTGAATCTGCTCCAAAGCATGAGTTTCCTCAGGTCACTACTACGACAAACTTCGATATTTTGAAACGCTTAAATCGTCTTGAAAAAGAAGTCTTCGGGAAACAAGTCGTAGATCGTGATTTTTAAGACATAAAAGATGAATCGTGCAATTTTTGGATAATCGCGTGAGAGCTTTCTCTCATGAGGAAAGTCCATGCTAGCACAGGCTGTGATGCCTGTAGTGTTTGTGCTAGGTGAATCCATAAGCCTAGGGACTTGATCTTCAAGTTACGGCGAGCGAACGGGCTAAGTCTTAGGATAAGTTCTACTAGCTCTGAAAGTGCCACAGTGACGTAGTTTTTAGGGAAACCTAAAAAGTGGAACGCGGTAAACCCCTCAAGCTAGCAACCCAAACTTTGGTCGGGGCATGGGATGCATGGAAACGAACATAGCATTCTGACTGGAAACAGTAGACAGATGATTATCGAAGGAAATGGTACCTAGTCATTTCTGGAACAAAACATGGCTTATAGAAAATTGCATATAGGTGGTGAGGGGGAGAGAAATCTCAACCTCCTTTTTTAAACAATGAGGAACAAATGAAAAAACAATTTGAATTAATTGCGACAGCTGCTGCTGGATTAGAAGCAGTGGTTGGGCGTGAATTACGAGAGCTCGGCTACGATTGCCAAGTGGAAAATGGACGAGTCCGTTTCAAAGGCGATGTTCGTGCAATCATCGAAACCAATCTTTGGTTGCGGGCTGCAGACCGAATCAAGATCGTCGTAGGATCCTTTCCTGCCCGTACCTTTGAAGAACTCTTTCAAGGAGTTTTTGCCTTGGATTGGGACCAATACCTCCCTTTAGGAGCGCGTTTCCCTATCTCCAAAGCAAAATGTGTCAAATCCAAACTGCATAACGAACCGAGTGTACAAGCGATTTCGAAAAAGGCAGTTGTCAAAAAGTTGCAAAAACACTATGCCCGACCAGAAGGTGTTCCTCTAATAGAAAATGGAGCAGAGTTCAAGATCGAAGTATCGATCCTTAAAGACCAAGCTACTGTCCTGATTGACACGACTGGTAGTAGCCTCTTCAAACGTGGTTATCGGACGGAAAAAGGGGGAGCTCCTATTAAGGAAAATATGGCGGCAGCCATTCTTCAACTTTCCAATTGGTACCCAGACAAGCCCTTGGTTGATCCGACTTGTGGATCAGGAACCTTCTGTATCGAAGCAGCGATGATGGCTCGCCAGATAGCACCGGGCTTGAGACGGACTTTCTCGTTTGAAGAGTGGAATTGGATCGACAATCGTCTGATTCAAGAAGTTCGCACAGAGGCTAGTAAAAAAATCAATCGGGACCTTGTCCTAGACATCATGGGAACCGATATTGATGCGCGGATGGTTGAGATTGCCAAAGAAAATGCTCAAAAAGCGGGTGTTGCGAGCGACATCACCTTTAAGCAAATGAGGGTTCAAGATTTGCGCTCGGAGAAGATCAATGGGGTCATCATCTCCAATCCACCGTATGGTGAACGTTTATCCGATGATGCAGGAGTGACAAAATTGTACGCTAAAATGGGAGAGGTCTTTGCACCATTGAAGACTTGGAGTAAATTTATCTTGACCAGTGATGAAGATTTTGAAAAGAAATTTGGGAGACAAGCGGATAAAAAACGAAAATTATATAACGGAACCTTAAAGGTTGACTTGTATCAGTTCTTTGGGGAACGGGTACGTCGACAAGCGGCTAGTGAGAAAGGAAACATATGACAAAGAAGATAAACAGCAGTTGGGCCAAGATGCAGAGTCAGTTCTTGATTTTAAGGACGCCAAAGAGATGACGATTGGCCAAGCAAACCGCAAAGCTGAAGAAATCGAAGCAGGGGTCAAAGAAACAGACAATGTCCTCGATAAATACATCAAACAGCACCGTGAGGAAATCGAAGCTCACAAGTTTGATACCATCGTCATGCAAAAGGAAATGTTGGCTGAGGCAGAGGCTGCAACCACTGTGGATGCGGCGGACCCGATTCCAAGTGAAGAGCCAGTGAAGGAAGTAGCACCGGCTGAAGTAGGTCAAAAAGAAGGCGCGTCTACTCGCATTCCAGATCCAATTCCTGGGGAACGCCCTGCAAAAATTAAGTTTGGTCCAGAGCCAACAGAACCATATGTGGATGAAGAAATTGAGATTCCTGAAGAACCGAAAAAGAGCCGGGTAAAACCAATTTTATTTTCAGCTTTAGCTCTGACAGCAGTTGCTACGGCTAGTTGGTTGTCTTATCAATGGATCCGTAACCAGTCTAAAGGGGAAACGACAGTCGTCTCTTCTACTAGCTCATCTAGCAAGAAGTCCTCTAGTTCTTCTGCCTCAACGAGTGCGAATACAGAGGCTTTGCTGAAGGATTTTAACGATCAGTATGCAGCTTTCTTTACAGATGACACGCAGACGAAGCTGAAAAATGATTCTTTTGGTAACTTGGAAAAACTAAAAGCAAGTTTAGAAAAATTGAAAGATACCAAGGAATACGATGCAGCCAAAGAGTAAATACGATGAATTGGTGAAGCAGGTTTCTGCTATTCAAACAGTAAACTCTCAGTTTACCAGCCCAGTTATTAAGGATGGGGCCATCGATACCAAGGCGCAGGTAAAGAGTGATGCAGTCTTTTCAGATGTGTCGACATCTAATACACAAATTGAACCAATTATTGAAGGATGCAGCTTCTCAAGGGTCGCTCGCAACAAGTTGCGACTCCAGCACCCGTGACAGATGGTGGTGGCAGTGCTGCAGGTGGAAATGCAGCTTTCTTCAGGAACGGTTACCAGTCCTGCTCCTACCCCAGCCCCAGCTACTGAAGGGAATACGACAGGCGGAGTGAACCCAGGCTATTCTGGCTTTGGTCTTCAAAGTACTGGTGTGCCACTTCAACGAAACTTGAGCCGGGTGCCATACAACCAAGCAGCGCTTGACGATATAAACAATCCAGCATGGACCTTTAACCCTGGTATTTTGGAGAAAGATTCTGAAGATTGCCCGGGAACGTGGTCATATCGTTGGGGATCAATACATCTTGGAACGCGTGAATATTATCAACGGCAATGGTTATTACAACCTCTTTAAGCCAGATGGAACATATTTGTTTAGTATCAATGCTAAAACAGGCTACTTTGTCGGAAACGGAAAAGGCCATTCCGATGCATTGGATTATTAAGAATTAAAAAAGACTTCTCTTTCAAAGAGAAGTCTTTTGTTATTTATACGATATGGCGTGTGAATGGATCGTCAGAAATACCTTGTTCGAGAATCAATTTGCACCACTCTTTGGCAGAAAAGAGGCTGTGATCTTTATAGTTTCCACAAGATTCAATCGTCGTTCCTGGGACGTCTTCCCAGCTAGTTGCTTCAGCAATTTCCTCTAGGGAGGATTTAATCACTTGTGCAATGGTTTTTGGATCGTGCTGTCCCCACATAATCATATGAAATCCAGTACGACACCCAAATGGGGAACAATCAATCATGCCATCAATGCGTTTACGGATCAACATAGCTAATAGATGCTCAATCGTATGTAAACCAGCAGTCGGGATAGAGTCTTCATTTGGTTGAACCAAGCGGATATCATAGTTTGAGATAACATCTCCTTTTGGTCCAGTTTCCTCTCCGATTAGGCGGACGTAAGGGGCTTTTACAGCAGTGTGGTCTAGTTCAAAACTTTCCACGATAACTTCTTTCGTCATGTATCTTCCTCAATTTCTTTTTTCTTGATTATAGCACAATTGGCGCTGGAAGAAAACACAAGAGAAGAGAGTGGCAAGTAGCCGTTGAAATAGGATTCAGAAGCTTGTTTTTAGGGTGTTTTCCCGTTAGAATCAAGGGAAAGAAGCATTAGAATAATAGCAGAAATAGATTAGTTTTCGCTAGAAAATTTGTTTGTTAATTTTGTAAAAATATGATAAAATAATAAAGAATTTTTTAATTCAACTATTCATTAGATTAGGGGTAAAAACATGGAATTTGGAATTGCAATTGTTTTTGCCGCAATCATTGGTTTAGTCATTGGATATGTAGGGATCTCAGTCAAGATGAAAGCATCGAAAGAGGCTGCAGAACTTACTCTTTTAAATGCTGAACAAGAAGCAACGAATTTACGTGGACAGGCAGAGCGCGAAGCTGATTTGATTTTGAAAGAAGCTAAGCACGAGTCTAGTTCACTTAAAAAAGAAGCACTTTTGGAGGCAAAGGAAGAAGCCAGAAAATATCGAGAAGAAGTCGATGCTGAGTTTAAATCAGAGCGTCAAGAATTAAAACAATTAGAAACCCGCTTAGCGGAACGTTCGAATAATCTTGATCGCAAAGATGACAATCTTACGAGCAAAGAGCAAGCTCTTGAACAAAAAGAGCAAAGTCTTTCAGATAGAACTAAACACATTGATGCGCGTGAAGAACAATTACATGAGCTAGAAAAGAAGAAAGAAGAAGAATTAGAAAAAATTGCTTCTCTGACTCAATCGGAAGCACGTGATATTATCTTAACGCAAACAGAAGAACGACTTTCCAAAGAGATTGCGACTCGAATTCGAGAAGCAGAAGTGGAAGTGAAAGAACGTTCAGATAAAGTTGCAAAAGATATCCTGGTTCAAGCCATGCAACGGATGGCCGGGGATTTTGTGGCAGAACAGACCAACTCAACGGTTCATTTACCAGATGATGGAATGAAGGGCCGGATTATTGGTCGCGAAGGTCGAAATATCCGAACCTTCGAAAGCTTGACAGGTGTGGATGTGATTATTGATGACACTCCAGAAGTAGTCACCCTGTCTGCATTTGATCCGATTCGTCGGGAAATCGCACGAATGACCATGGAAAGTCTCTTGAAAGATGGTCGCATCCATCCAGCTCGGATTGAAGAGTTGGTAGAGAAGAACCGTTTGGAAATTGACCAACGGATTCGTGAATATGGTGAAGCAGCAGCCTATGAAATTGGCGCACCAAATCTACATCCTGATTTGATGAAGATTATGGGACGCTTGCAATTCAGAACTTCTTATGGACAGAACGTCTTGCGTCACTCCATTGAGGTTGCTAAGTTATCTGGTATTATTGCTAGTGAGCTTGGTGAAAATGCTACCTTGGCTCGTCGAGCTGGTTTCCTTCATGATATTGGTAAAGCCATCGACCGTGAGGTAGAAGGTAGCCACGTAGAAATTGGTACTGAATTAGCTCGTAAATACAAAGAGCATCCAGTTGTTGTCAATACGATTGCTAGTCACCATGGTGATGTTGAACCAGAAAGTGTCATCGCAGTTATTGTTGCAGCAGCAGATGCCTTGAGTGCAGCGCGTCCAGGTGCCCGGAGCGAGTCTCTTGAAAGCTACATCAAACGCCTGCAAGATCTTGAAGAAATTGCAAATGGCTTTGAGGGAGTTAAGACCAGCTTTGCCTTGCAAGCAGGTCGTGAAATTCGAATTATGGTCAGCCCTGAAGAAGTCAAGGATGATAAAGTTGACCATCTTGGCTCATGATATCCGTGAGAAGATTGAGTCCAACTTGGAGTACCCTGGTAACATCAAGGTAACCGTTATTCGTGAATTACGTGCCATTGATTATGCAAAATAGAGCTTGTTAAAAGCCATATATAAAAGATAGTCAGCGAAGGTGGAACAACCTTAGTTGGCTATTTTTTGTGAGTCGTGTTAAAAATGGGATAGCACAGATGAGATGGTTCATTGGTAGAGAAGTGGTTAGGGCCTTGCCTCTAGGAAAAATCTATTGAAAAATCTTTCTATTTTTGTTACACTAGATAGAAAGACAGCGAAGGAGATAAAATGGCGGATCGAGGATTATTAATCGTTTTCTCAGGGCCCTCAGGTGTTGGGAAAGGAACGGTTAGACGTGAGATTTTTGAAAGCTCAGATAATCAATTTCAATACTCAGTATCGATGACAACGCGTGCACAACGTCCAGGCGAAGTGGACGGAGTAGATTATTTCTTCCGGACACGTGAAGAATTTGAGGAGTTGATTCGTCAAGGTCAAATGCTCGAATATGCTGAATATGTTGGCAATTACTATGGGACTCCCTTGACCTATGTGAACGAAACCCTCGACAAAGGGATCGATGTCTTCCTTGAAATTGAAGTTCAAGGGGCTTTGCAGGTCAAGAAAAAGGTACCAGATGCCGTCTTCATTTTCCTGACTCCTCCGGATTTGGATGAGTTGCAAGATCGTTTGGTTGGACGTGGCACAGACAGTGCTGAAGTCATTGCCCAGCGGATCGAAAAAGCAAAAGAAGAAATTGCCCTCATGCGTGAGTACGATTATGCCATTGTCAACGATCAAGTACCTTTGGCTGCGGAACGTGTCAAACGTGTGATTGAGGCAGAACATTTCCGTGTTGATCGGGTCATTGGTCACTACCAAGAAATGCTTCCCAAAGCCACTCAAGTGGTACGATAATTAGAATAGGAATTAGGTAAAAAGATTATGATGTTAAAACCATCTATTGACACATTGTTGGATAAAGTACCGTCAAAATACTCTTTGGTTATTCTTGAAGCCAAACGAGCTCATGAGTTAGAGAGTGGTGCAACTCCTACTCAAGAATTTCAATCAGTAAAATCTACCTTGCGTGCCTTGGAAGAGATTGAATCAGGAAATGTGGTGATTCACCCAGATCCAGAAGCTAAGCGTGAAGCGGTTCGTCGTCGAATCGAAGCAGAACGCTTGCGTAAAGAAGAAGAAGAGCGTAAAATTAAAGAACAAATCGCGAAAGAAAAAGAAGATGGTGAAAAAATTTAAGGTTGGGTTCGCTCAATCTTATTTTTTGCTATTTAGCGCTAGGACAGGAAGGAGGTGGAAGCATGCTAGCACAAGTCATCGTTGATGTTCCCTTGATGCAAACAGACAAGCCCTATAGTTACCAGGTACCAGAAGAGTTTTCTCCTTTCTTGGAAAAAGGAATGCGGGTGCATGTTCCCTTTGGAAAGGGAAATAGGCTCATTCAAGGGATTGTGGTTGGCCTTGAAGAGACCACTCTAGCAGTTAAAGATCAAGAATTGAAAAGTATCGTGGAGGTCTTAGACTACCAACCGGTTCTAGGAGAGGAGCAATTTTGGCTAGCAGATCAGTTGCGAAAGACGGTTTTTGCCTACAAAATCACCCTCTTGAAAGCCATGCTACCGAGTGTTTTAAATTCTTCCTATGACAAAATTCTCCATCCGACAGAACTGTTATCGCCAGAGGATCGAGAAGACATTTTTGGAACAGCGACCAGCTTGGCCTTTTCTTCTTTGGATATTGATGCTCAAGCACGAATGATGCGACTGACTCGTAAGGGAGAGTTGGAAGTAGAATACCAAGCAGTGGATCGTAAACATATCAAAACAGAAAAATGGTATCGAGTAAATCAACCCCTACTTGAAAATTTGGAAATCGCCAAGAATGCTAAGAAGCGCTTGGCCTTGCGAGACTTTGTCCAAGGTCAGGAAGAGGAAGCTCCTTTGAGTGATTTATTGGCGGAATTCTCTCGCCCAGTGGTTAACTATTTCATTGATCAGGGAGCCTTGCTTATTTTTGAAAAAGAAGTCAATCGTGCGGCTGCCTACTTTAAAGACAAAGAGTCGACAGAGGCCTTGGTTTTAAATGCTGAACAAGAACGAGCCGTTCAAGCGGTAACTCGTCAAATCGGGCAGGAATCCAAACCCTTCTTGCTAGAAGGAGTGACAGGAAGTGGGAAGACGGAGGTTTATCTCCAAATCATCCAAGAGGTGCTAGAAAAGGGGAAAACAGCTATTATGTTGGTTCCTGAAATTTCCTTGACGCCTCAAGTGACGGATCGCTTCATTTCTCGCTTTGGGGATCGGGTGGCCATCCTTCATTCAGGTCTATCCAATGGTGAAATACGATGAGTGGAGACGTGTTGAACGTGGAGAAGCTCAAGTGGTCGTAGGAGCGCGGTCTGCCATCTTTGCTCCTCTGAAGAACCTAGGAGCTATCATTATCGATGAAGAACATGAGGCTACCTATAAACAAGATAGCAATCCTCGCTACCATGCGCGTGAAGTAGCTTTACTTCGGGCTCAGTATCACCAGGCTGTTTTGGTCTTGGGGTCGGCGACACCTAGTCTAGAAACACGAGCCCGTGCAGGAAAAGGTGTCTATGGCTTTCTTCAATTGACCCAACGAGCCAATCCTCTTGCCCGTATTCCAGAGGTGGAAGTGATTGATTTCAGAGATTATATTGGCCAGCAAGAATCCGGAACCTATACACCTAAGTTGCTAGAAGCGATAGCAGAACGTCTGCAGCGAAAAGAGCAAGTTGTTCTCATGCTCAATCGCCGGGGTTATTCCAGCTTTGTGATGTGTCGGGAGTGTGGTCAGGTAGATACCTGTCCGAATTGTGATATATCCTTGACCCTTCACATGGATACCAAGACGATGGATTGCCATTATTGTAATTACCATAAGGCCATTCCAACAGTCTGCCCTAATTGCCAAAGTCGATCGATTCGTTATTACGGGACGGGGACCCAGAAGGCCTACGATGAGCTACAAGCAAATTTTCCCCGAGGCTCGTATTCTGCGGATGGACGTTGATACTACTCGGAAAAAAGGGAGTCACGAGGCTTTGTTGGATCAGTTTGGTCAAGGACAAGCGGATATTTTGCTCGGGACCCAGATGATTGCCAAGGGCTTGGATTTCCCCAATGTAACGCTAGTCGGTGTCCTCAATGCTGATACAGCTCTAAATTTGCCTGATTTTCGCTCGTCAGAGCGGACTTTCCAACTGTTAACCCAGGTGGCAGGGCGGGCTGGTCGTGCGGATAAAGAAGGACAGGTTCTGATCCAGACCTATAATCCTCATCATTATGCCATTGAATATGCGAAACGCCAAGATTATGAAGGGTTTTATGCCTATGAAATGAAGGTGCGCCACCAGTTAGGTTATCCACCTTATTATTACACGGTAGGTTTGACCCTCTCTCACAAACAAGAAGAGGTCGTGGTTAAAAAAGCTTATCAGGTGATGGATCTGTTGAAAGCAGGTCTATCGGACCAAGTCCAAATATTAGGACCAACGCCAAGACCGATTGCTCGCACGCATAATTTATTCCATTACCAGATTCTGTTGAAGTACCGGTTTGAAGACCACTTACCACAGGTTTTAAATCAGATTTTGGACTATACTCAAGAGCGGGAAAATCAAGATCTTCGAGTCAGCATTGACAATGAACCGCAAAGTTTTATGTAGAAGGAGAAAAAATGACAAAAATACTATTTATGGGAACGCCTGATTTCTCAGCTACAGTCTTAAAAGGCTTGATTTCTGATGAACGCTATGATATTCTAGCCGTTGTGACCCAACCAGATCGGGCAGTTGGTCGTAAAAAAGAAATCCGAATGACACCAGTAAAAGAAGCGGCTTTAGAAGCAGGCTTGCCAATCTATCAGCCGGAGAAACTATCTGGAAGCCAAGAACTAGAAGACTTATTGGCTTTGGGAGCAGATGGGATTGTCACAGCAGCCTTTGGACAGTTTTTGCCGAGTCGTTTGTTAGAGGCGATGAAGTTTTCTGTCAACGTGCACGCTTCTCTTCTTCCAAAATACCGTGGTGGAGCGCCTATTCATTATGCCATCATGAATGGGGATAAAGAAGCTGGTGTGACCATCATGGAAATGGTCAAAGAGATGGATGCTGGAGATATGATTTCTTCTCGCGCCATCCCTATTTTAGAGGAAGACAATGTGGGAACCCTATTTGAGAAATTGGCTCTTGTCGGTCGGGATCTTCTTTTAGAAACTCTGCCAGCTTACCTTGCGGGAGAGCTTAAGCCCCAACCGCAGGATCCCCAACAAGTCACCTTCTCTCCAAATATCAAGCCAGAAGAAGAACGCCTGGATTGGACACGGACCAACCGTGAACTCTTTAACCAAGTTCGAGGCATGTATCCTTGGCCAGTTGCCCATACCCTATGGAAGGGTGAACGCTTTAAGATTTACCAAGCAAAACCGTGTGAAGGTCAAGGAGAACCAGGGGAAATTTTAGCTCTCCATAAAAATGAAATCGTTGTTGCGACGGGTGAGGGAGCCTTGGCCTTGACCCTTGTTCAGCCAGCCGGTAAACCCAAAATGCCTGTCGGAGATTTCTTAAATGGTTTAGGGCGACAACTGCAAGTAGGTGATCAATTTGGTAAATAAGATGCAGACTGCACGAGGGGTGGCCCTATCTACCCTAGGAGAGATTTTCCAGGACGGTGCTTTTTCAAACATCGCCCTCAAAAAATCCTTGGGCAAGGCAACCTTGTCAGATGTAGATAAAAGTCTAGTAACCGAAATCGTCTATGGGACGGTTTCACGTAAACTAACCTTGGAATGGTATCTATCGCACTTTGTCGCTGATCGAGACCAGGTAGATCCCTGGATCTATCATCTTTTATTGATGAGCCTCTATCAGTTCGTCTATCTGGAGAAGATTCCTCCCCATGCTGTTGTTCATGAAGCAGTAGAGCTTGCCAAGCAACGGAAAAAAGGCAGCGAAAAATATGTCAATGCTCTCTTACGGAAAATACTACGAGAGGAGTTTCCATCAATTGACCAGATTAAACGAATCAACAAACGACTTTCAATCCGCTATTCTCTTCCGGTTTGGTTGGTGAAAAAAAGTTGATGGACGAGTATGGTGAACAGCGGGCCATTGCGATTTTTGAGAGTCTCTATGTTCGCAACAAGGCCAGTGTTCGTGTTGTCGATCTGGATCAAAAAGAAGACATCAAGGAGCAATTGCAGGCTTCGGATTCTTTATTGGCTTCAACTGCCCTCGTAAAGGAGAATGGCTATTTTGCGGGCTCTGATTACTTCAAACAAGGGAAATTAACCATTCAAGATGAGACCAGTCAATTGGTCGCTCCGGCTTTAGAGGTCCAACCATCAGACCAGGTCTTGGATGCCTGTGCAGCACCTGGGGGCAAGACCACCCATCTAGCTTCTTATCTAGTTGATGGGAAGATTACAGCCTTTGGACTTGTACGATCATAAGCTCCAATTAATTCAGGAAAATGCGGAACGTCTGGGAGTTGCAGATAAAATCCAGACAAAAAAACTGGATGCCAGCAAGGTGTTTGAAGCTTTTGGAGCGGATGCCTTCGATAAAATCTTGGTAGACGCCCCTTGTTCTGGGATTGGTTTGATCCGCCGTAAGCCAGATATCAAGTACAATAAAGACAATGCTGACTTTGCGTCTCTACAGGCGATTCAATTGGAAATATTGGATGGAGTTTGTCAAAGTGTGCGGAAAGATGGTATAATAGTCTACAGTACATGCACAATTATAGGAGAAGAGAATTTTGATGTGGTTGACCAGTTTTTAGAAACCCATCCAAATTTTGAACTCGTGCCATTAGATCATGAACGAAAAGATATTCTGAAAGATGGCTGTATTTTAATTACACCAGAATTGTATGGAAGCGACGGTTTCTTTATTAGTCGTTTTCGAAGAATATCGTAATCTCAGGAGGATACGGACAGTATGGAAATTTCTATCTTAACCGATGTAGGTCAAAGACGGACAAATAACCAAGACTATGCAAATCAATATAAAAATAAAGCGGGAAAATCCATGGTTTTTCTAGCTGACGGGATGGGGGGGCATCGTGCTGGTAATATTGCTAGCGAGATGGCTGTTACCGATCTCGGCGCTGCTTGGGTAGCAACTGAAATCAGCACCATTAATGAAGTCAGAGAGTGGTTTGCGGAGTATCTGGAAAAAGAAAACCAGCAGATCCATCGCATTGGTCAAGATGAAGAACATAAAGGAATGGGAACAACTCTCGAAGCTGTTGCCGTTATTGATGACCAAGTCTTATTTGCGCATGTAGGGGATTCCCGAATTGGACTCGTGCGTAATGGGGAATACCATCAATTGACCAGTGACCATTCTTTAGTAAACGCCTTGCTCAAGGCAGGACAGATTACGGAAGAAGAGGCAGGCTCATCATCCCCAACGCAATATCATCACCCAATCCATTGGACAAAAAGATGAATTGCAGCCGGATTTTGGTATGGTTACGGTTGAAGCGGGAGATTTCATTGTTATCAATAGTGATGGATTAACCAATATGATCTCTGGCGATGAAATCCGTGATATCGTTGTCAGTGATTTATCGATTGAAGAAAAGGCAAAAACCTTGATTCGCTTTGCGAATAATGCTGGCGGTTTGGACAATATTACAGTTGTACTGATTCGCTTTGCTGAGGAGGATGTGTCATGATTCAAATCGGCAAAATTTTTGCCGGACGATATAAGATAATCCGTCAAATCGGGCGTGGAGGGATGGCAGATGTCTACCTCGCTCGGGATTTAATCTTAGATGGTGAAGAAGTTGCAGTTAAAGTACTGAGGACCAATTACCAAACAGATCCAATTGCAGTTGCACGCTTCCAACGAGAGGCCAAAGCGATGGCAGATTTGGATCATCCAAATATCGTTCGGATCACGGATATCGGTGAAGAGGATGGCCAGCAATACTTGGCGATGGAATATGTCGCTGGTTTGGACTTGAAACGTTATATCAAAGAAAATGCCCCTCTCTCAAATGAAGAAGCTGTTCGCTTGATGGGGCAAATCCTTCTTGCTATGCGCTTGGCGCACACGCAAGGCATTATTCACCGTGATTTGAAACCTCAAAATGTCCTTTTAACATCGGACGGAAATGCCAAGGTTTCTGACTTTGGGATTGCAGTAGCCTTTGCAGAGACCAGTCTCACCCAGACCAACTCTATGTTGGGTTCGGTTCATTATTTATCACCAGAGCAAGCCAGAGGATCGAAAGCTTCTATTCAAAGTGATATCTATGCAATGGGGATCATTTTCTACGAAATGCTGACGGGTCATATCCCTTATGATGGGGATAGTGCAGTGACCATTGCGCTGCAACATTTCCAAAAACCACTTCCGTCCATCATTGAAGAGAACAAAAATGTTCCGCAGGCTTTGGAAAATGTGGTGATTAAGGCAACAGCAAAGAAACTATCCGATCGCTATAAGTCGGTAGCTGAAATGTATGTCGACTTGTCAAGTTGTCTATCTTATGAACGCCGTAATGAGAAAAAATTAGTCTTTGATGACGCTTCAAAAGCGGATACTAAGACCCTACCAAAGGTGAATGTGGTTCCAAAACCGGCTCCACTTCCAACATCAGAGGCTCGTCCTACAGTTCATGAGGACCGACCAGTGGCTTCAGAGGATCGAACAGCTCCAGTTTCTCCAAAAATAAGCCACGTCGTCGTTTGCGGACGCGCTACAAGGTCTTGTTTGTCGCCCTAGCTTTGGTACTAGCTGCCTTTGCCTTTCTTCTTTATATGAGTCCAGCCAACAAAACAGTGCCGGATGTATCTGGAAAAACAGTAGCAGAAGCGCGTGCTATCATTGAAGATCAGGATCTTCAAGTGGGAGACGAAAAAGAAGAATACAGTGATTCGGTGCTGGAGGGTTATGTAATCCGTACCAATCCAAATGCAGGAGCTCAGAAAAAGGAAAACAGCAAGGTTGATTTGGTTGTCTCGAAAGGACCAAGCACCTTTGACATGCCGGACTATACTGGTAGGTCTAGAGAAGATGCGGAAAATGATCTGAAAACCACCTATAAGCTTTCTAGCAAGCTGATTTCGATTGAAGAAGTCGAGACCAATGAAGTGGAGCCAGGAATCGTGCTTGAGCAATCTCCTGCCGCTGGTCAAAAATATGATTTGACTTCTAATACCAAGGTTGTTCTGAAAGTATCGAAGGAAAGTAATTCGATTGAGTTACCAAGTTATGTTGGTTCTAATTATGAATTTGCTGTCTCTAATCTCGTTCAGATCTACGGGGTGAAGGAAGCAAATATTGAACGGAAGACCACATCGCATCTGCCGGACTGGAGTAGAAGTCTTACCAGGTCAAATTGTGAGTCAGACTCCAGAAGCTCAATCGAGCATCGATATTAAAAAGACTCGCATTGTCTTAACTGTATACGAACCGAAGACGGAACCATCAAGTAGCACGAAAGCTTCAAGCAGTTCATCAGAAAGTTCAAGCTCTACAACAGTAGAATCCCATTCCAATACGGAACCTTCGGCTTCTACTGAACCAGAATCTTAACATGATGACCTTATAAAACCAGACCCTCATTGGTCTGGTTTTTTTAGTAAAGAGAGTTGGAATGAATCCTTCTAGAGGCGGAAGCGAATCATTTAGAATTTTGATAAAATAGAATGGAGAGGTTCAATTATGTGGAAGATTCAATTGTTTGTGTTTGTTGAAGCTTTGTTACTCACCATGGCTGCAATCACTATTTTGGCGGGAAATATATCTCGTATCGTCCTAATCGTGGTTCTGTGCTTGCTTCTATTGTATTATTACATCGGAAAACAGCGGAGTAACTTTCTTTTAGTGGCATCCAGCATTCTGCTGTTTTTTATTGTCATGTTAAATCCTTATGTCATTGCTGCGCTTTTGTTTGCCGTCGTCTATGCCATGCTGGTGGCTTATCCCTATTTTTACCGTGAAAACGAAGAAGTGAAGATAGATTATGAGGAAGATGTAGAAATCCGACAAGAGAAAACGCCTTGGATTGGGGATCTGCATCATTTTTCAAAGGTAAACTGCCATTTTCGCGATTTAACGATTACACGTTTATTCGGGAAGGATACGATCCACTTAGACGAAGTGATTGTTGTGAATCATGACAATGTCATCATCATGAGAAAGATGTTTGGCAATACGAAAATTATTTTACCGGTGGATGTGGAGCTGAGCTTGCAGGTGAATACCTTATATGGAGAATTGCGCCTCTTCTCTCAAAAACCTAGGAAATTGAGAAATGAGACAGTTAGCATGGAGACACCAAATTATCGAAGTTCCCATCGAACAGTGAAGCTTGTTATTGCGGGGATTGTAGGAGATGTGGAGGTCGTCAGAGGATGAAACGAACAGACTATCTTTTAATCTTCCTTTATACGGTCTTAATTCTAGCTGTTATTATCCATTCTATTTTTGGTCTTTTCGACTTTCAGTGGACTTATCTATTGGAAGATTTATCCAAACTGCGTGCTTTTCTGTTTATCGGCTTTGGTTTGACGGTTGCTCTGACTATTTTGATGATTCTATTGATTAAATTGATTCAATTTACAATCATGAACACCGTCCAAAAAAACCTGAGAAACTTGCTCGAAGGCAAGAAGCTAAAACTCGGAGAAAACAAAGAGATTAATGAAGAGTTTCAACGCTTGGATCGTAAGCTCAAACGCCTGACAGAAAATTTACAACGAACAGAAAATCGAGTCATGCAAAATGAAGAAGAGATTGTGGAGAGAGAACGCAGGCGAATTGCTCGAGATCTCCATGATACGGTGAGCCAAGAATTATTTGCAGCTAATATGATTTTGTCTGGTGTAGCCAGTCAGGATCAAGTTCTTCAACTCCCTAAAGTAGGGCAACAGTTGAAGGGGGTCACAGAAATTCTAAACACCGCTCAAAATGATTTGCGGATTCTCTTATTACACCTGCGGCCGACAGAATTAGAAGGTCGAAACTTGGTAGAAGGTCTTCAGGTGATTTTTAGAGAACTACAAGAAAAGAGTAATTTAGAAGTTTATTTTGAACACGATGTTCAAAAATTACCAAAAACTATTGAAGAGCATATTTTTCGAATTGTACAAGAAGTAGTGAGCAATACACTGAAACATGCCCATGCGAAGCGCTTGGATGTTTATCTGTTGCAAACAGAACAATCTCTCCATCTCAAATTAGCAGATGATGGAGTGGGGTTTGATCCAGAATCTTTGGGTGAACTAAGTTACGGTATGAAGAATATTCAGGATCGAGTAGATGACATGGCAGGAAGAATTAAGATTTTGACCAGTCCCAAAAAGGGAGTGGCTATTGATATTAAAGTGCCGTTAGTAGAAGGAGAAGATGATGAAATTATTACTAGTAGATGATCATGAAATGGTCCGATTAGGATTGAAAAGCTATTTAAGTATGCAAGATGGGATTGATCAAGTCTTAGAGGCCAGTGATGGTCAAGAAGGTGTTGAGTTAGCCCTAAAGGAGCGACCAGATGTCATCATTATGGATATTGTCATGCCCCATATGACCGGGATTGAAGCGACACTCGCCATCCTAAAGGAGTGGTCAGATGCAAAAATATTGATCCTAACATCCTATTTGGACAATGAAAAAATCTATCCTGTCTTGGATGCAGGAGCCAAAGGCTATATGCTCAAAACTTCCAGTGCAGAGGAAATTTTACGGGCCATTCGTAAGGTGGAGCAAGGAGAGTTGGCGATTGAGACAGAGGTCAGCCAAAAAGTAGAGTATCGGAAAAACCACGTGGAACTCCATGATGACTTGACAGCGCGTGAACGAGATATCTTGGCTTTGCTAACTAAGGGATATGAAAACCAACGAATTGCTGATGAATTATTCATTTCATTAAAAACAGTCAAGACCCATGTATCGAATATTTTGTCAAAATTAGAAGTGAGCGACCGTACTCAGGCAGTGGTCTATGCCTTCCAGCATCACTTGGTTTCTCAGGAAGATTTTTAGTCAAAAACATGCTATAATAGACAGCATACTGAATGGAGACCCACATGGATGCAAAAACACGCTACAAAGCAAAAAAGATTAAAATAGTATTTTTTGATATTGACGATACCTTACGAAATGTTGAGACCGGCTATGTTCCGGCTTCGGTCACCAGAGTATTCTCTCAATTACGAGAAAAAGGAATTTACACAGCCATTGCTAGTGGAAGAGGGATTTTTGGAGTTCCAGAAGAAATCAAGGCTCTCCAACCCGATTTCTATGTCACTCTGAATGGTTCCTACGTGATTGATCGTAAGGAGCATGTCATTTATGAAGAAAGGGTACCAAATCCACTTGTTCAGGACTTTATTGCTTGGGCTAAGCAGGTAGGGATTCATTATGGTTTGGTTGGGAGTCATCAAGCAGCTCTTTCGACTCGGACAGAAGAGATAAGTCGGGCTATTGACCCCATTTATCCAAAGCTACCAGTAGATCCTGATTTTGCTGCCAAACATCCCATCTATCAGATGTGGACTTTCGAGACTGGTAAAACAGTTGATGCCCTACCTGAGAATTTGGAGCAAAAATTGCGTTTGGTTCGCTGGCACCCAATCTCATCAGATGTTGTCTTGGATCAGCAATCAAAAGCTCATGGTGTCTCAAAAGTAGTCGAAAAATTGGGATTCAAACCAGAAAATGTCTTAACATTTGGGGATGGATTGAACGACTTAGAACTATTTGACTATGCTGGTTTAGCGATTGCCATGGGAAACGCCCAGGATGCATTAAAAGCTAAAGCAGATTATGTCACAAAAAATTTAGAAGAAGATGGCATCTTACATGCCTTAGAGGAGTTAAAAATGGTTGAAAAAGAATTGCACTTACCACAAACAAAAATGGATCAAGAAACAGGACCAATTGCGACGATTCATACCAACTATGGAGATCTGAAGATTCGTCTCTTCCCTGAACAAGCTCCGAAAACAGTGGCAAATTTTATTGCACTTGCAAAAGATGGCTACTACAATGGAGTGATTTTCCACCGCATCATTAAAGATTTCATGATCCAAGGTGGGGACCCAACTGGAACAGGTATGGGTGGAGAATCCATCTATGGAGAGTCTTTTGAAGATGAATTCTCAGAAGAGTTGTACAATATCCGTGGTGCGTTATCCATGGCCAATGCCGGTCCAAATACCAACGGTAGTCAATTCTTCATCGTTCAAACCAACACCTTCCTTATTCTAAAAAGGAAATTGCCCGTGGTGGTTGGCCTGAAGCTATTGCAGAAATTTACGCAGAAGAAGGAGGGACTCCTCATTTGGACCGTCGTCACACAGTTTTCGGTCAGTTGATGGATGAAGCTTTCTTATCAAGTATTGGATACAATTGCGGCAGTTGAGACAGGTGCCATGGACAAACCTAAAGAAGACGTGGTCATGGAATCGATTGACATTGAGGGAGAGGCATGAGAATCGGGGATAAACTCAAGGGTGTTGTGACAGGCTTGCAACCTTATGGAGCCTTTGTTGAATTAGAGACAGGGGTAACCGGTTTGATCCATATTTCTGAAATCCGCAGTGGATATATCGACAACATTCATGATATCTTAAAAATTGGGGATCAAGTTTGTACCCAGGTTATTGATATAGATGAATACTCTGGGAAGGCTAGCTTGTCCCTTCGAGCCTTAGAAGCTGGGAACAGAAAGCATTTTCGCCATCATCGTTTTTCAAATGATCGCCATAAGATCGGTTTTACTCCTTTAGCCAAACAATTACCTATTTGGATTAAAGAAAGTAAAGAATTTTTGAGTGACACCAGTCAGGGAAAATAAGAATTTGTTTCTGCAGATAGAAAGAAAAGAGGCTACATCGTAGCCTCTTTTTTATTCTTGATCAAAATCGTAAAGGGTAGTTGAAAGGTAACGTTCCCCATTATCCGGTGCCAAAGCCAAGACTTTTTTACCAGCTCCAAGCTCTTTAGCGACTTCAATTGCTGCATAGATAGCGGCAGCAGATGAAATCCCAACTAAGAATCCTTCTTTTCCACCAATGTAGCGACCTAATTCTAAGCTTGTTCAGAAGTGACGCGGATTACGCCATCATAAGAATTGGTATCCAACGTTTCTGGAATGAAACCTGCTGACAATCCTTGGATTTTGTGTGGTCCAGGTTTTTCACCAGAAAGAATCGCTGATTCATCTGCTTCGACTGCATAGACTTGGACAGCTGGGTTGACTTTTTTCAAGGCATGAGAAACACCTGAAATAGTTCCACCAGTTCCAACACCACTGACGTAAGCATCCAATCCATTTGGTCCGAAAAAGCTTCTAAAATTTCTTGTCCTGTTGTTGCTTCATGGACTTCTGGGTTGGCGCTATTGTTAAATTGGAGGGGAAGAAAACCGTTTCGTTCTGCAGCGATTTCTTCTGCTTTAGCGATAGCTCCTTTCATTCCTTCACTACCTGGAGTTAAGACAAGTTCTGCTCCATAAGCTTGAATGATTTTTCGACGTTCAACACTCATGGTTTCAGGCATGACGATGACGACTTTATACCCTTTGGCAGCCCCGACCCATGACAAACCAATTCCTGTATTTCCACTGGTTGCTTCAACGATAGTAGAACCAGGTTGAAGAAGTCCATCTCGTTCTGCTTTTTCAATCATGCTAAGAGCAATCCGGTCTTTGACAGATGACCCAGGGTTGAAGGCTTCTAATTTAACATAGACATCAGCAGCCCCTTCAGGTACTAGGTGATTCAATTTTACAATAGGTGTTTTTCCGATTAATTCTGTAATATTTTGATAGATTGGCATACGATATACACTCCTTTGTTAGTGTATCCAGTATACCGCCAGTAAGAAGGTTTGTAAAATATAAAAAAGCTATCGACGCGATAGCCTTTTTTTATAACTGAATGGGAACTTCCACTTCCTTTAATCCCTGATCACTAATCTCAACTTTTCCATGGTAAAAATCAATCAGGTCCGCAATCACATCTTCTTTTTGCTCTTTATCTACATAGATCAGACTAAAGACAGCATCGGTGAAGTCTGTCTGGTATTCTGTTAATTGGTGAGCGGATAAAAAGTTCGCAAACTCTTGGTATTGGGGATAAGTTAAGCTAATCCCTAGACCAACCTGCTCTTTGATTTCAACGAGACCGATTTCTTTTACAGCTTGTGCGACACTGCCAGCATAAGCGCGAATGAGTCCACCGGCTCCAAGCTTGATGCCTCCAAAATAACGAGTGACGACACAGCAGACATTGGTCAGTTCGTGATTCTCTAAAACACCAAGCATGGGTACGCCAGCAGTCCCACTCGGTTCGCCATCGTCACTAGTCCGTTTGATTTCAAACTGCTCTCCAATGACAAAAGCAGAACAATTGTGAGTTGCCTTATAATGTTCCTTTCTTGATAGCGGCTATAAAGTCGCGAGCTTCCTCTTCAGTATAAACTCGTTTAACATGGCAAAGAAAGCGGGATTTTTTAATTTCTTCTTGGACGAGACCGTCCTCTTTAAAAGTCTTGTATTCCATACATTTATTTTACAAAAAAACTCTTAAAACTGCGAGCTTTTACGAATATATAAGTATGAAACTTGAAGATTGTTATGGACGCTTGTTCACCCAAGACCAACTGGAGGATGACCTGCTTGAGCAGGCTCAGCAACTACCAGCTATAGTGCAGGAAAAGACGGGTTTGATTTGTAATCGGTGCGGAACCAAGATTGATAAGGCTAGATGGAAACTACAGATAGGGGAGCTACTATTGTAGAGCCTGCATTCAATTGGGAAGAGTTAGGAGTGACCAAGCACTCTATTACTTTTCCCCAACAAGCCTTTCCGCAAGAAGAAGTCTTAAGATGGCAGGGGACCTTAACGCCTTTTCAAAGTCGGGTTTCCCAGGAGTTGGTTCAATCCTTGACAGAAAGCAAGCCAATGATGGTACACGCAGTAACAGGAGCAGGTAAAACGGAAATGATGTACCAAGTGGTGGCGGAAATGATTAAAAAAGGGACATGTGTGTGCATTGCTACACCAAGGATTGACGTGTGTATTGAATTGTATAAACGGATGACGATGGACTTTTTCCTGTCCCATCTCCTTGTTGCACGGTGACTCAGACCCTTATTTCCGAACGCCTCTTGTCATATCCACTACTCATCAACTACTCAAATTTTATCAAGCTTTCGATCTCCTCATAATCGATGAAGTCGATGCCTTTCCTTTTGTTGACAACCCCGTTCTCTATCATGCCGTTTCAAATGCCGTAACCAAGAATGGGAAGCTCATCTATTTGACAGCTACCTCCACAGAAGAATTGGATAAAAAGGTCAAAAAACAGGAGATAAAACGCGTTAGCCTACCTAGACGCTTTCATGGTAATCCCCTTGTGGTCCCTAAAAAAGTATGGTTAAAAGATCTACGTAAAAAAGTAGAAAAGAAACAAGTGCCAACGAAGTTGCTCAAGCTAATAAAAGAACAACGGAAAACCCTCCTTCCCCTGATCCTATTTGTATCAGAAATTGAATTAGGAGAAAAAATCCTCAGTCTATTAAGAAGGGCCTTCAAGAATGAGATCATCGAACTGGTAACCTCAAAAACGGATAATAGGTTGGAACTGGTAGAAAAATTTCGCAATCAAGAAATCACCATCCTTGTGTCAACGACCATTCTTGAACGGGGGGTCACCTTCCCTAAAGTAGACGTGTTCGTGATTGAGGCCAACCATCGATTGTTTACCAAGAGCGCTCTGGTTCAAATCGCTGGTCGTGTGGGAAGAAGTATGGAAAGACCCACAGGGGAATTACTATACTTGGCAGAAGGTAGTAGCAAAGAGATGACGCAAGCTATTAAAGAAATAAAAGAAATGAATCGGGAGGCAGGTTTTTGAGTAATTGTTTGCTATGTGATGAAGAGATTTCCTATCAAGAATCCTTAAAGAGCCTCATCCTAATGAAAAAGGATAATCCAACGATGTGTGACAACTGTAAAAACAAGTTTGACCCAATTAGTGAAGCTAGTTGCAAGACTTGTTGTAAAAAAAGCACGGAGACTTTTTGTGAAGATTGCCAAGAGTGGAAACGAAAAGGAAAGAAGGTAAACCATAGAGCGCTTTACTATTATAATGAAGAGATGAAGGAATATTTTCAAAGGTACAAATTTCAAGGTGACCAATTGTTAGCTTGTCTCTTTGCTGAAGAAATGAAGGCAGAACTAAAAAAATATAAAGGCTATACCATAGTTCCCATACCTTTAAGCGATGCGAGAAAAAAGAAAAGGGGGTTTAATCAAGTAACAGCCATTTTAGAATCTGCAGGGATCCCCTATCAAGACCTATTGAAAAAAAAGGATACAAAGGCCCAATCACAAAAAAATAAAAAGGAAAGATTGAAAGCAGAACAAGCCTTTGAACGAATAGAGCCAGAAAATCAAAGCTGGCCAGAGAATATAGTGATAGTGGATGATATCTATACAACAGGAGCAACCATCGAAAGAGCCAAAGAAATGTTAATTGTAAATGGGGTGAAAGAAATAAGATCTTTTTCATTAGCAAGATAGAATAATCAAAAAAATATTTGCAAAAA
>BNJU01002089.1_pt1 | contig 135852 bp, 178 predicted proteins | sample 8539281 | NCBI WGS metagenome assembly BNJU01 (sample SAMD00202456, study PRJDB9452) | human saliva metagenome | isolation source: human saliva | place: Japan | reverse complement strand
TGCTAATTTTTCCTATTTTTTTGTGAAAATTTGTAAATAGCCAAATTTCAAGTTCAAGTTAGCCAGCAGAAGTCTTCTCCAGGCGACTTATAGTTCAAGCATTTTTTTAGGATAGTTGTTAATCCACTTTTCGATGAATGCGACTTCTTTGGGAGTCGTTTTCTTAGTTCCCTTAGGTAACCATCTACGAATGAGCCTGTTGTGATTCTCATTAGTTCCCCTTTCCCAAGAGGCATAGGGGTGTGCATAATAGATATGCTCCTTAGAAAACACATCAGACAAGCGGTTGAATTCGGATCCGTTATCTGTCGTGATGGAACGAATTTGATGTTGTTTTAAGATGAGTTTTAGAGCCTGATTGACCGATTCAGCGCTTTTATTTGAAATCAATCGGATAATCTGATGCCTGCTCTTTCAATCCGTCAAGACAAGCAAACAGTAGTTTTTCGCTCTTGTAAGTAGAACTGTATCAATCTCATAATGTCCATTCTCCAATCGCAGATTGATAGCTTCAGGCCTCTGTTCGATAGATTGACCAGCGGGTTTAAAGTTGAAACTAGCTTGTTTCTTAACAGATTTTCCTTTTCTAGGATAAAGCAGATCCTGTTTAGATAACCCCAATTCTCCATGATGAATCCAGTAGTAGATGGTAGAAATGCCTACGTTAACTCCCTTAGCCTTGACCATCATTTCAGGAGAAAACTTTTGATTATGATAGTGGAGAATCTTTTCCTTTAGTTTCTTGGTTAAGCTTGATTTCTTGACCGAGCGCTTGCGATTGCTTTCATAAGATTGTTGAGCATAGTCGGCAGAATAAACTTCTTTGAAGCGCCCTTTCCCAACGCATTGTAGGACTGTCCCACGTTTGATTTCAGTGTGGATAGTTTGAGGAGCTTTTCCAAGTAGAGAGGCAATTTCTCTATTTGATTTCCCTTCCTTTTTCCATCGTTCGATTAAGCGACGGCTATCGATTGTCAAATGTTTACCTTTTGTAGTATAATTGTCTTGCATCTCTGTGCCTTTCTTGTGTTTGTGGTTGAACAACAAGTATAACACAGAGGTGTTTTCTTATGCCTATAAGAGCTTTCATTTGACAATAGGAACCCTTGAAGCTGTTTCGTTAGCTAAACCAAGGCTAATCTTAGCCTTGGCTTGCCAGCCTAACAGCATCAAGCCTCTTATCAAATGAAATCGAGGACTAGCTATAAGCTAGTTGAAGCATCTAATTTTTTTAGGAGGGCTGGGTGGCTAACTTCATTATAGAACTTTCAAAATTTGTAAATAATCTGTATCTTAACACGGATTTTTGCAATTTTTCTTCATTTTCTGAGCATATTTCTTGACAACTTTACAAATTTTATTTGTGAAAAACCTAACTTCATGGTATTCTAATAACATGGAAATAAAAATGTAAGGGCTTCAATTTAGATAATTATTTGATATTACAACTTATTTTCTATAAGAGAAAGGAGTTGGTAGCTTGACTCTCAGTTCACATTCTGAACGGCTAATGGGTACTACTATCACTATTTCATTAGTAGATGAGCGAGCCGATATCTTGCTCCAAAAATCCTTTGATTTGCTCAAAGAGCTTGAATACCGCTTCAATGCCAATAGCCAAGAATCTGAGTTGATGGAAATCAATCATCAAGCTGGAATAGCTCCAGTCAAGGTTCATCCAGACCTGTTTGAACTGATTTTACTTGGATTAGAACATAGCCTAGCGCCCTCTAGTCATCTCAACATCAGCATTGGTCCCTTGATTCAAACTTGGCGTATCGGTTTTTCAGATGCCAAAGTGGCCCAACCTCAAGAAATTGAATCGGTGCTACCTTTAATCAATCCTCATTATATCGAGTTAGATTCTCCTACTTCCACTGTGTTTTTAAAACAAAAAGGAATGAAAATCGATCTTGGTTGTTTAGCCAAAGGTTATAGTGCGGATAAGGTTGCCCAATTTCTTAGAGAAGAGGGAGTGACTTCTGCCTTGATCAATCTGGGAGGGAATATCCTGACCATTGGAAAAAATCAGGCAAGAGGGAATCAAGCTTGGCAAATCGGGATTCAAGATCCAGCCAATCCTAGGGGAAATCACTTAATAATCATCCCCGTTGTCAATAAATCTGTCGTGACTTCAGGCATTTATGAACGTCACCTGATAGTCGATGGAAAAGATTACCATCATATTTTTGACAGCCAAACAGGATATCCTGTTGAAACGGAACTAGCGAGCCTGACAATCATCTCTGATAAATCAGTCGATGGTGAAATATGGACAACTCGTTTATTCGGAGAAAGACCTGCTTCTATCCTATGGCAAGTCGAAAGTTTGGAGGGCATCGAAGCTATCCTCATCGATAAAGAAGGTCACCTAAGCTGTTCTTCAGGTATTCCTACTCTATAGAAATAGATGTTTCAATGGAGTTTTAAAATCGTATTATGTAAAAAGAGAAAGGAAATCTCATGTTAAAACTTATTGCTATTGTTGGAACAAATTCAAAACGTTCTACAAACCGTCAATTGCTTCAATATATGCAGAAACACTTTGCTGATAAAGCAGAAATCGAATTGGTCGAAATTAAAGATCTTCCAGTCTTCAACAAACCAGCCGACAAACAAATTCCGGCTGAAGCTATGGAAATCGTAGCTAAAATCGAAGCAGCCGATGGTGTTATCATCGGAACCCCAGAATACGATCACTCAATTCCAGCTGTTCTTATGAGCGCTCTTGCTTGGATTTCTTATGGAGTATTTCCACTTCTAAATAAACCAGTTATGATTACAGGTGCTTCATACGGTACACTCGGTTCTTCACGTGCTCAATTGCAACTTCGTCAAATTTTGAATGCTCCTGAGATTAAAGCAACAGTTCTTCCTGATGAATTCTTGCTTTCTCATTCTCTTCAAGCATTTGATAAGAATGGTGACTTGGTAGATCTTGACGTCATTAATAAATTAGATGCCATCTTTGATGACTTCCGTATCTTTGTCAAGATTACTGAAAAATTGCGTAGCGCTCAAGAATTGCTTCGTAAAGATGCAGAAGAATTTGACTGGGAAAATTTGTAAGATAGGAGACAAAATAGAATGAAATTTGTTGGACTTGTTGGATCAAACTATGATCAATCATATAACCGCAAACTCTTGGAATTCATCCGCCGTCAGTTTAAATTTAAATTTGAACTAGAGGTTTTGGAAATCGATGAAGTTCCAATGTTTAACCAAGACGAAAAATGGGACAACAGCTTCCAGTTGCGCCTACTTTACAATAAAATTACTCGTGCAGATGGTGTCATTATTGCAACTCCTGAGCACAACCACACTATTTCTGCTTCACTTAAGTCTGTACTTGAATGGCTTTCATACGAAGTACATCCGTTTGAAAACAAACCAGTCATGATTGTGGGTGCTTCATACTATGACCAAGGAACTTCACGTGCTCAAGTTCACATTCGTAAGATTCTTGATGCACCAGGAGTGAATGCTTACACATTACCAGGTAATGAATTTCTCCTTGGAAAAGCTAAAGAAGCTTTTGATGCGAACGGAGATATTATTAACGAAGGAACTGTTAAATTCCTTGAAACTTGCTTAGATAACTTTGTCAAATACGTAGGAGTCGTTTCTAAATTGAAAAAACCAAAACCAATTGAACCAGAAGACTTGGATTGTGGAAAACCAATCGCTACAACTATTACAGAAGTTGACCCTGATGATCCAGAATGGGTAGAAAAAGTTGCAGAAATTACAGGCGCTGTATCTGGTGATACATACGTTAGCTTGACCATGGTATCCTTACAGTTAACCAAATTGATATGTTCTTGAAAGCTATGCCTTTTGAATTGACATACGCTGATGATAACAATCAATTCCTCTACTACAACAATGCACACCAAGATCCTAACACTATGTTTGCGAAACGAGTTCCTTCCCAATCAGGAGGCCGCATGTCAACAATCCATGGTTCATTACCGCCTGCACGTATGAAAAATGTAGAGTGGGTTATCGGTACACTTCGCAATGGAAACCAAGAATACGTACGGACTATTGTTCCAGGTTCTCCTGCTGGTGTCATTAATACTCACAACTACCAAGCTATGTACTATCCTGATGGATCATATGCTGGTATTAATGAAATTGTCTTTAACTTCCAACCATGGCTTGACTGGTACTTGAAAGAAACAGGTCAACTCTTGGTAGGTGGAAATGCTGTAGCATCTGGAGCTTCTGATGCAGGTGATGCTGGAGGTCACGGTGGTGGCGCAGACGCTACATCTGGCGCAAGTAACTAATAATAGTTTTAGGAACCATTTTGGTTCCTTTTTTAGTGATAAAAAGACTAGCAGACAAAAACTGCTAGTCTTTTGGTTATTATTTTATCTATCCTCGTTAAAAGAAAGAAAATTCTATTATGAATTTGGGTCATCGAGACTACGACCATGTAAACCTTTTTCACGTTGTACTTGGCGTAGTTTTTCTGGTGTAAGGTCGTTTCCTTCTTCGTCCACAATTTTGATTCCTTCGATATGGTGACGAACAGCGCGACGATAACCTTCGATGTACTCCTCGCGTAGTTTGGCTTGTTCCACCTTTTCTTCTGGTGTTAAGCCTTCTGCCTTTTTCTTTTTAGCAAGCTCATTGATACGAGCAATTTTTTTCGGATCCATTTCTTCTCCTTTGTGATAAGATAAAGTCCGTTTATCAAATTTTATTTAGTGTTAATTTGGTTAAAACGAGCAAGCTTGGCTGCTTTTTGAGTTAAATGAGACAAGATAGCCAAACGATTTTGACGAACAGCCTGATTTTCTGCCATTACCATGGTATTCTCAAAGAAAGCATCAATGACTGGGCTAAGCGCAAAGAGTTGCTTCAATTGCTGACTTGCAGAACCTGATAATACAAGTGTTTCTACTGCTTCTGCTAAAGTTTTTTCTTGGTCATTTTCAAAAAGTGCTGAATCAACTGTAGCAACTCCTTCTGCCTTATCAGCCAAGTTAAAGGCACGAGAAAGTGATTCAACAGATGGTTTAAATTCTTCTTCCTTGCTTGCTTCTACGAGAGCACTTGCCACTTCTAACATATCTGCCACAACAAAGTTTGATCCTGCAAGAACGGCTTCCTTGATATCTTTTGGAGTAGAACCCATCATCTTATCAACACGAGCCTTGATAAAGTCCATAACTTCTGCTTTATTTTCATAAGTCAAGCTGTCAAATGTTAGAGCATAAAGGCTATCAATCAGCTCATCCATAGCAATGTGCCAACCAAAAGCATCCAAGATACGAACCACACCTTGCGTCGCACGACGAAGAGCGTAAGGGTCATTAGAACCTGATGGAATCAAGCCTACTGAGAAGAAACTCAAAATCGTATCCAATTTGTCTGCAATGGCTAGAACTGCGCCGACCTTGCTCTCTGGAAGTTCTCCTTCAGCTGATGTAGGCATGTAGTGTTCACGAATAGCAGCTGCCACTGCTGGAGTTTCCCCAGCAAGAAGGGCATATTTCTCACCCATAATTCCTTGGAGCTCGTCAAATTCACCAACCATACCTGTCAACAAGTCAAACTTGTAAATGGCTGCTGCACGAGCAAGGTCAACTGTTTCATCAACTGATAAACCTGCTTTTTCAGCTAAAAGTACAGCGATTTGACCCGTACGAATCATATGTTCACGAAGAGAACCAATCTTCTCGTGGAAGGTTACATTGTTTAATTTTTCAACAAGGTCTGAAATAACCAATTTCTGGTCTTCACGCCAGAAGAATTCTCCGTCTTCCAAGCGGGCTACCAAGACTTTTTCATTTCCTTTGATGACATTTTCTAAATGCTCTGCGTTTCCGTTACGAACAGAAATGAAGTTTGGCAAGAGTTTACCATCTTGATCACGGACAACAAAGTAACGTTGGTGTTCCTTCATCGAAGTCACCAAGACTTCTTCTGGAACGTCAAGGTATTTGGCATCAAGCTTCCCATAAAGGCAGTTGGATATTCAACCAAGTTCAAGACTTCATTAAGCAAATCAGCATCAATTTCAATACGGACACCATGTTTTGCCTCAATTTCTTTAATTTGGTCAACAATCATTTGCTCACGTTCACGTGGATCCGCGATCACAAACTGCTTACGAAGGTCTTCTTCATAGCTCAATGCTGACTGAATCTTGGTTTCTTGTCCCAAGAAACGATGACCACGGCTGACACGGTCCCCCTTGATATCAAGAAAATCCAAATCAAACTCTTCTTCATCTAAAAGAACGGTTAAAGTGTGCACAGGGCGGATGTATTCAAAACTATTTCCAGCCCAGTGCATGCTGACAGGGAAAGTCAGGGACTTCAAGACATCTACAACACCTGGAACAATGGCTTCAACTGCTTGACCAATTTCTTCCTTAGTGACATAGACGTATTCTTCACCCTTGATTTCACGGAATTCGATATCTTCGACAGTCAAGCCTTTTCCACGGACAAATCCTTGAGCTGCTTTGGTGAAATTTCCATCACTATCCAAGGCAATTTTCTTTGCTGGACCCTTAAAATCTTCTGTCAAATCAGACTGTTTGTCTGCAAGACCAGTCACACGAACAGCCAAACGACGTGGTGTTGAGAAAGGTCTGAATAGCTTCAAAAGACAGACGATTTTCCTTGAGGAAGGCTGCCATTTTTTCGCCTAGTTGTTTTTCACTTGGTGTGACAACATAGGCTGGTAATTCTTCAAGACCGAGTTCTACTAATAAGTTTTTTGTCATGTTTTTTCTCCGAAAAGTATCTTTTTATTTTCCAGTTTGCCTTATGTGATTGGCACGCAAGCAACCAACTTCGTTGTTTCATTGCTAAAATTGGAGCCAAAAGTCTCCAATTTTGCCTAGTATCCTTAGCCTTCACTAAGGATACTTTCATCACTGCGACAACTGGGTCAGGGCTCACACTGTTCGCCCATTTTCGTGATTTGTCACTCTCTTTATTCTGCGTCTTCTGCTAAGAGTTTAGCTCGTGTTGCTTCATCTAAAAGTGGGTAGCCTAGGCGTTTGCGTTCTGCGACAAAGGTTTTGGCTACGACACGGGCCAAGTTACGGATACGAGCGATATAGCCTGCACGCTCTGTTACAGATACGGCACCACGTGCATCAAGCAGGTTAAAGGTGTGTGAACATTTGAGAACATAGTCATAGGCAGGGTGTACCAAGCCTTCTTCCAAGGCACGACCAGCTTCTTTTTCAAACTTATCAAAGTTTTCAAGCAACATTTCTTGGTCCGAAATTTCAAATGAATATTTTGAATGCTCATACTCAGGCTGGATGAAGATTTCTCCGTATTTTACACCATCAGCCCATTCGATATCATAGACAGAATCCACTTCCTGAATGTAAGAAGCCAAACGCTCCAAACCATAGGTAACTTCAGCAGTCACAGGACCAGTTGCCAAATCCACCCACTTGTTGGAAAATAAGTGAACTGAGTAATTTCCATCCCATCAAGCCAAACTTCCCAACCGAGACCTGCAGATCCAGTCGATGGATTTTCCCAGTTATCCTCAACGAAACGAATATCGTGTTCCAAAGGATTGATTCCCAATTTTTCCAAAGACTCAAGGTAAAGTTCCTGGATATTTGATGGAGATGGCTTCATGACCACTTGGAATTGGTGGTGTTGGTAAAGACGGTTCGGGTTTTCCCCGTAGCGACCGTCAGCAGGACGACGTGATGGCTCTACATAAGCCGCATTCCATGGCTCAGGCCCAATAGCACGAAGAAAAGTGTAAGGACTCATGGTCCCCGCACCTTTTTCATTATCATAAGCCTGCATAAGCATACAACCTTGGTCATTCCAAAATTGTTGCAAAGTCAAAATAATTTCTTGAAATGTTAATTTCTTAGACATTGAATACTCCTTAATAAAAAATGATTTCTTGCGACACGAGTCTGCCTCGTCGATTATACGAGGCAAGACGAGTTAGTACTGCGTCTAGCTCAGCACCCTAGTGCTGAGCGTGGGGCAGTCCGACTATAAGGAGGTTTCTGCCACTGACGCAGTGGAAAGTCAATTTTTTAGACATTGTTTACTCCTTTTTATATAAATTACTTGCGACACGAGTCTGCCTCGTCGATCATACGAAGCAAGACGAGTTAGTACTGCGTCTAGCTCAGGCACTCTAGTGCTGAGTGTGGGGTAGCCCGACTGTAAGGAGGTCTCTGCCACTGACGCAGTAAAATGTTAATTTCTTAGACATTGTTTACTCCTTTAGTTTTTATATTTCTTTTTCAATTAATTTTTGCTGAACAAACCAATTTAACAAGGGAAGAGTTTTATCTGTATTTGCCCATAGATGATAAGAATCGAAGACCGCTTGTACACTACCTAGATTTTCTACCAACTTATCTACTGTCAAAAAACTACGCCAGTATTCGTAAAAAATACTTGCATAGTTCTTATCATAAGTCGAAGAACCAAAATCATTCAATGAATGCCAACCATACTTCTTCTGAAAAAGTTCTACGAGAGATTGATTACAAATTTTTTCCGCTTGAAATTCCTCTTCTGTCAAGAAATACTTGCGACTAATATATTCAACCATCCCCTCTTCGAACCAGATATAAGAGTCGTAACCATCAAAATCATCTAAAAAATGCTCCGACCAATGAGCTAACTCATGTCCTACAATCTGTAAGAGGAAATTTTCAGATAAAGAATGATAGTGACTTTCTATTGCTTGAGTTTGCTGAGAACACTCGTAGTCCATCAACTGATACAAATACAACTCTTTCCAAACAGCTAAATCAGGCGTCATAACCATTCGTCTATTATTTGTATAGGCAGGAACAGGACTTTCCCTAATAATCTGTGTAGCAGCATTAAAATCTGACCAAATGACGGCTTGTGGTAAATCATAAACTGCAAGTTCATTCTTTAAAAAAGATTGATAAGCCTCCAACTTTTCAGTATTTCTTAATACAAAATTACGAAATGCAACTAGTTGGCTATCATCTTTTACAAGATAAAGGTTATCCACGACTCTCCTTTCTTTCACACAATAGACTGAATAAACAAAAGAACCGCATCCGACAATCCTAGGTTGATTTAACCTAGGGGCGTCAGAAACGCGGTTCCACCCTAATTTATTACTTCATTGTTTTTAAAGATACGACAGAAAGCGCCAGTTCTTTATTTTGTCCTACTTGGCTCCCACTATCCCAAGCTCGCTTGAAGAACGCCATAAGACTTTCTTTCCTGCTGACTATTATATCAAAAATTAGAAGAATGTACAATTCTTTTTATGATTTTCTAGAAATCCATTTCATCAACTCGTGGAGCACCCGACTGAACAGGAATCGTTTTCAAGATTTCTCGCTCCTCATGATTCAGTTCAATTCCAAAGCAATCAAGATTAGCCTGAATACGAGACGCTGTGACAGATTTTGGAAGCGGTAAAAATCCTTCTGCCAAGCTCCAGGCCAAGGCTATTTGAGCAACAGACTTTCCGTGATTGGCCGCAATTTCTTGCACTTGCTTGCTATCAAACAGTTCTCCCTGACCAAAAGGTCCCCAAGCTTCCAATAAAATTCCTTTTTCTCGACAGTAATCTACTACTTCCTCTTGATACACACCTGGCGCCAAACGAATTTGATTGACCGCTGGAAAAATTTTTGCTGTTTCAAGCAAGGAATCCAAATGATGGGGAAGGAAATTACTAACTCCGATAGCACGTATCTTGCCTTCTTGATAGAGGTCTTCCATTGCTCTCCAGACCTCAGCATTGCGAGTTTTCCATGCCTCATTTTCTCTTAAAGGTTTTGGGTTCGGCCAATGAATCAAATACAGATCCAAATAATCCAAGCCCAGCTTCTCTAAAGACTCTTCAAAAGCTTGACGAGCTTGCTCATAGTTGTGATTTGTATTCCAGAGTTTACTGGTTACAAAGATTTCCTCCCTCGGAATGCCACTATCTTGAATAGCACGACCAACACTTTCTTCATTTTTATAAATCGCTGCCGTATCGATATGGCGATAGCCTGCTTTTAAAGCCTCTAAAACTGCTTGGTAGGCAATCTCTCCATTTTCAGCTTTCCATGTTCCGAATCCCAGAACTGGAATCGTAACGTTATTATTTAAAGTATAAGATTTCATTATTTTTCCTTTCAATGAGAAGAAAATCCAAAGAGCCAAATTTTCAAGGAAAACTTCTCTCTTTAGATTTTGTGTATTATTGGTCACGGTCATAGTAGAGCTGGTGAGCTTTAAGACGAGTATCTAACAAATCTGGAATAGTCACAAAGTCATAACCTTGCCCTTTCAAATAGTCAATAACCTTTCGGTAGAGCATTTACACTCTCAGCATGGATATCATGCATGAGTATAATAGAACCATTCTTGACTTCACGCTGAATTTCTGTCAAAATAGATGCTTCATTTTTACTCTTCCAGTCCAGACTATCCACATCCCACATAATAAAGCTCAAATCTAAGCTATTTCGAATGTCGTCTGTAATGGCTCCATAAGGCGGACGCATGAGTTTGGAACTAGAACCCAGCACCTTAGTTAGCGCATCCTCAGTATCAGTAATTTGTTTTTTGGCTTCATCAAGAGAAAGTTTTGAAAGAACTGGATGGCTCCAACTATGGTTTCCAATGACATGGCCATCTGATTTCATGCGCTTCAAAATCTCTTCATTTCCAGAAACGTTTTTACCCAAAACAAAGAAAGTTGCCTTAATACCATACTTAGAAAGAGTATCTAATGCTTGATTGGTCGTTGTAGGATTTGGACCATCATCAAAAGTCAAGGCTACTACTTTACGATTTTTCTTTTCGTAATAAGCCTTATAAAGTTCTGCATCCTTATCCAGCAAATATGAGGACTGAATAATCTCAAAGAAACCAGATACTGGCAAGGCAATCTCATCTATATTTTCCACTACCTGGCTTGGGTAAAGGATAATTTGACTATCCTTATAATCAAAATTCCATGCAGATAAGTCTTGGTCGGAGAAACCTTTAACAAGCTGATCAATTTTTTCTTGCTCCAATTTCTTATCCTGTAAGAAAGAGGTCACTTTCTTTTATCAGCTGCTCTTTGGCCTTACTAGCATCTGAAAATAGTTGATCAAGTGTAAAAGGTTTACCATCTTCTTTCAAATGAACTTTTGCCAGACTAGTTTTTTCAGTCTCTTCAACTTTTAACCAAGTTAAATCATAGACTTGTTTCACCACACTTCGGTTGACAATCCCTTTTAAAGTCGAATCCTGTTTCTCCGTATAATAAAAAACCAGATTTTCCTTGTCTTCCAGATTTTCCTTAATATCCTGTGTCATGATTTCTTTTACAGATGAAATCACTTGCTCCCCTTGAAGAGGATAATAGGCGATCACCTCGGCTTGTCCCTTACGAAAATGATCCTTCTGATTTTCCCTCACTCAATTGATCATCTTTCTCTTTTTTGAGAGATTCAATCTTTTGTTCAAAACTTTGCTTTTGTATATACTTTGTATCCAATCATTGAACCCAAGGACACAAATACTTACTGAAAAGATCGCTACTAGGGCTATCAAACCGATTCTCTTTTTATCGTGCGCAACACATTTTGCTCTACTTTTATCCATAAGACCATCATATCAAATTCAAGCTATAATTTCAATGATTTTAGAGGGAATAGTATATTAAAAAGAGGGGGAAGTTCCTCTTAAGATTTTATTTTACTGCTTCTTTCAAAGCATCTACCTTATCCAAACGTTCCCACGGAAGGTCGATATCAGTACGTCCCATGTGTCCGTAAGCCGCCGTTTGACGGTAGATTGGACGTTTAAGGTCAAGCATTTGGATAATCCCTGCAGGGCGAAGGTCAAAGATTTGACGCGCTGCTTTTTCAAGTTTGCTCTCAGCTACTGTTCCTGTACCAAAGGTATCGATACGAACAGATACAGGTTGAGCTACACCGATTGCGTAAGCCAATTGAACTTCTGCTTTCTTAGCAAGACCTGCTGCAACGATATTCTTGGCAATGTAGCGAGCTGCATAAGAGGCTGAACGGTCCACCTTAGTCGCATCTTTACCAGAGAAGGCACCACCACCGTGACGAGAATAGCCACCATAAGTATCTACGATAATCTTACGACCAGTCAGACCTGAGTCCCCTTGAGGTCCACCGATTACAAAACGACCAGTAGGATTGATGAAGAATTTTGTTTGCTCATCCAAGTAAGAGGCTGGAATAACCTCTTTGATAACCTTGTTAATGACATCATTGTGAATTTGTTCGTTGCTGACTTCTGGATCGTGCTGAGTTGAAATCACGACTGTGTCCACACGTACTGGACGGTCATTTTCATCATACTCAACTGTAACTTGTGATTTAGCATCTGGGCGAAGATAGCTAATTTCGCCAGACTTACGAAGTTCTGCCAGACGACGAACCAATTTATGACTGAGTGAGATTGGCAATGGCATGAGCTCTTCTGTTTCATCCACTGCAAATCCAAACATGAGACCTTGGTCACCAGCACCAATCAAAGTCAAGTGGATCTTGGTCTGCATTCCCACGAACCTCCAAGGCTTCGTTAACACCTTGGGCAATGTCTGGTGACTGCTCAACAAGTGACGGATGGACTCCCACTGTCTCAGCAGAAAATCCATATTCTGTATTGGTGTAGCCAATCTCTGCAATGGTATCACGAACCACACGGTTAATATCCACATAGGCATTTGTAGATATTTCACCAAAAACATGGACGGAACTAGTATATACAGCTGTCTCAGCAGCAACGTGCGCCTCTGGATCCTTGGCTAAAATAGCATCCAAAATCGCATCTGAAATTTGGTCTGCAATCTTATCTGGATGCCCCTCAGATACAGATTCAGACGTGAAAAGTTTACGTTCTGACATAAAAAATGTCCCCCCTTAAAAAATATTCGTTATAGAGTTACAAAGAACTGGTAGAAAGAGTATTTGCATTCAAAACCTACCACCTTATCGGGACCATATAACTTCACCATTATATCATTTTTTAGCGCAATTTGCAGTCCATATACTCAATAAAAATCAAAGAACCAGCTAGAAAACTAGATGCAGGTTGCTCAAAGTAGAGTTTGACGGCTGGCAATAGAACTGATGAAGTCAGCTCAAAACACCGTTTTGTACTCTTCTAAAATCAAATTCAAACCACGTCAATGTCGCCTTGCCGTACTCAAGTACAGCCTGCGGCTAGCTTCCTAGTTTGCTCTTTGATTTTCATTAAGTATTGAGATTAGAAATAAGGAGGCTGGGAAAAAGTCTTGAAAATAAAAACACATAGTCAAGTCTTGAAAAAACTTGAGACTATACGCTTTTATTGTGAGAATATTTACTTTATTTTTTTCTTAAAATTGAGTTTTAGTCTAACCTCATCAAAAATCTATATAACTTATCAATTTGCTACATAGAACCGATTCATTTTGAGGTCTAACGTTTTAGAAAAATATCTATCAATTCACTATCTTTTTATATTTGTTTATATTTGTCTTCAACCAAGTTTCCGTCACTCATTACATAAACTCGGTCAACCTTATCAAGAAGGCGTCTATCATGTGTAATCATAACGACACCTCTTCCTTGCTCATGGGCAATTGAAGCCAACATATCCGTTACTTGGTAAGCCCGCTCTGTATCAAGACTGGCTGTAGGCTCATCTGCCAGCACGATGCTAGGATTGTTGTAAAGCGCCCTAGCAATCGCATCACGTTGACGTTCGCCACCAGATAGAGCCTTGGGATACTGATTTTGTACTTTGTTCAAATCCAACAAGTCAAACAACTCTTTTCGATTACTTTTACTATTTTTTCCCTTATCCAGTCTGTCAATCAAATCCAGCTGTTCCTTGACCGTTAGAAAAGGAATTAAGTTTGAAGCTTGGAGAATGAAGCCAAACTCTCTAAAACGGAGGTCCGTTTTCTCCTTCTCCGTCAGACTACCTGTTTCCTTCCCCTTGACTAAAATCTTTCCACTCGATGCTTCCTGAAGTTGTCCTAGAGTCGTTAGAAAGGTCGTCTTTCCAGATCCAGAAGGCCCGACGATAGCCACGAACTCTCCCGCATTTAGCTGAAAATTCGTCTCATGCAGAGCTACGACTTTCATCTTTCCTTCCCCGTACGTTTTTGTCACTTGATTCATTTCTATCAATGCTGTCATACTATTCTCCTTATCATTCTGCAATCGCAGTAATCGGGTCCACCTTTAGCAAGCGTGGGAGGGAAATGACACCACCTAGAAGGGCCATCAAGCAAATTACCAAACTTAGGACAGAGTAGGCTATCCAACTTGGGTAGAAAAAGAAGGTAGCTGGTAAGAGCAAAATCACTCCTCCGATGGCAAGCAAGGATAAAGCAATCCCCATACCAGATAGAAGCAAGATCTGACAGAACAGAGACCATACAATGGTTTTAATCTGTATTCCCTGAGCCCGCATAATTCCATAAAGTCCTAGCTTTTGTATGGTAATGATATAAACAAATATACCCACAATCAAGCCTGTTATAACAATCATAGCGATAATCATTCCTGAAAATACATTAACTTGAGGTGTGTAACCAGGAATTTTCGAAATCATTTTTGGGATAGAAATCTGTTTCAGTCCATCGCCAGTCACTTCTATGTCATTTTTCAAAACCAAGGCAGATATCGATTTATTAGATTTTCAAGGTTCCTTGTAATGTCCAATAAGTTGTCAGACTCGTAAAGACAACAGGCTCAGTAAAAAATTTATTTCCTTGAGTCAGGCCTACAATCTTGTAACCTGCCTCGCTTCCATTGAGCTGAATGGCATCACCTAGCTTAATTCCATAGTTTTCAAAGGACTGATCTACAACAACCTCATCATCGCTTTCAGGATACCGTCCCTCCGTCAAACTAGGAGAGATAAAATCATCCCACTCTTGAGCAAAGATGGAAACATTGACCTTTTCACTATCATCGACTAGATTGGTCACAGCGAACATATAACCTAGTGGAGCGGCCTCCTCAGATCTTTTTTCCTTATAATCCGTTTCAGGAATAAAAGATGCTGTCAAATTATCATTTGCGTAGTCAGATAAAACCACACCCGTTGCTTGCCAGTTATCAATAGCGGCTCGGTTGTTTCGCACAAGACCAAGAGCTAGACTGGTCATAAAAAAGACCATAAAAGCGATAAGAAAAATGGTAGTTAGAATCAAACTATATCGAAGTTTGTTTCGTAATATTTCCTTAATAGCAAGATACATGCTTATCTCCTTTAACTTTCCCAAGAGGCATCAATTAGACACCTCACTACTATAAAAATAGGAGACAGAAAAATCTGTCTCTGTATTCAAAAACAAATCTCATTAATAAAATTAAATAAAAATAAAGAAAAATAAGGAAACAAATTTTTCGTAAAAAGAATCACTTGGTAGCTCTATACCCTTGCGAATATAAGTAATTATGAATATTAATAATTATTTTGGTGTCCATCCATCCTATCATTTTCACAATATAGTGTCAAGAAAATTGATTTTGAAAAGGGACTTTATTCTTTTTGTAACCTTTCTGTAATAATTCTCTGCTGAAAAAATGATAAAATAGGTATGTACTGTTAAGGAGAGAAACATGTCCGTAAAAAAATTAAAATCCTATGAGGGTAGACTATCAAGAAGAATTAAACCAGCAGGTTCCTCGCTATCAGATTATACACCTGAAGCACAATCTGATACCAATCTTTAGGAAATCCTATTTTTTGTTAATATCGCTGTTTTTTGTATCTGTATTGCTATCTTTAGTTTTATCTTTTTAGCATTAAAATTATCAACTGCTCTTGCCTTTGCTCGCAGCAATCGGATCCAGCTTACTTGTTTCTAAAAATCCAACGCTCTATTATCAAACGAAAACTAAAAAGATAAATCCAAAATATCGCCCCAGCTGGAGCGATATTTTTATTTTTTCTTTTTAGATGGTGTCTGAATGGCTATCTTCACTTCAAAGATTGTTCCTTTTGGTTTATTATCTTTAACTATAATGCTTCCTTTTAAGGCATCTACAATTTGCTTGGCCAGAGATAATCCTAAACCAAAACCACCTTTTTGACGGGTTCTAGCCTTGTCCACTCGATAAAAGCGGTCAAAAATTTTCTTCTTATCTTCTGTCGAAATACCGACACCGTTATCAGAAACAAGTAAATACAGATGACGATCAGTCGCTGAAATCACAAAATCAATTTCACCATCCTCCTCAGTATATTTGATGGCATTATCAAATAGGATGGTCATCAGTTGTTTCAGTAAAGAAGTTGATCTGTGACAATCGTTCGATGGATGCGGTTTTCAAAACGGAAGACACGGTCATTTTCCGAAGCAATCATTTCATAATTTGTGAAAGTCGTATTAAAAAAGCTAGTTGGAACTTCAGCAAGTTCTGGCTTAATGCCATCATCTCTACGAGCTAAGTTCAGCAAGTTTGTCGTCAAAAACCGCATATTTCGGACTTCTTCCAAACTCGATGCAATACTTTCGCTCACATCCATAATGGTAGCTTCTGGCTTACGGAAAAGGGTCTCTAAACGATTTTGCAGAACTGCAAGTGGGAGTTCGTAACTCATGACTGGCATTTTCCACAAAGGACTGCTGCTTCTGCATGCTCTCAAGCAGAGGACGAACACTGACCCTAGCTAGATAGAGACTGGCAAGCAAAGACAAAATCCAGAAACTTGCCATCACAACGACAATCAATTGCTCATGCTTTTGACTAGCCTGCTCCAACTGACTGGTATTAATCAAGACAGCTGCATACTTGATATTGGTTGAAACCGAACTGATATTCGTTTCCATCAAATATCATGCGATAGATTTCTTCCTGTCCATAGCTATTAAAAACCTGAATCTGATAGATATGGCCTAGTTCTTTTTTCTCTAACCTAATCTTATCCAATCCCAAAAATCGATTTCCAGAAAGGAGCTGGGTAAAATTCTTATCAAAAAGAATAACCTCTGTATTGGAACTGACATTGGGTTTTAACATCAGTCTTACTAGTATCTGTAGCAGCATTCTCTAAGTCTTTAATCTCTTCTGTTGCCCTATTTACAGCAAGCTGAATAACTGCCTGAGGATTTTTACTCAGTCCATGAAGCTTATCATCCACCGAAGTATAGAGACTCGAGTGCATGACCTGCAAAATAATCAAGGTCATGGTGGAGAAAAATCAGAGTGAAGACACCAAAGTTACGAATAAAAAGTAACTAAAAGTCATCCGCATACCATGTTTTTTTTAGTTTACTGAACATCTTTTAAAATATACCCAACACTGCGCAAGGTTTGCAAATTCTCTGCAAAAGTGGTTCCTTTTAATTTCTTACGGACTTTTGAAACATAGACTTCGACAACTGAAATCGTTGTGTCACTATCAAATCCCCATAGACGATCAAAAAAATCTGAGTCTTAGGCAAAAATAACATTTTGATTTTTGAAGGAAAATAAACCAATAAATCGAACTCTTTCCCCAACAATTCGACAGGAGTATCTTCAACCTTAACGGTATTGGTTGACAAATTAACTACAATATTTCCATAAGTCAAGGTGTTTTCATTAAACTTGCCTGAACGTTTGAGAAGGGCTTGAATCCGCATTTTGAGTTCTTCTAGGTAGAAAGGTTTAGTCAGATAATCATCCGCTCCCAGTTCAAATCCATGTCCCTTGTCATCCAAACTTTCCTTGGCAGTCATGATCAGAACTGGAGTCGTAATTCCCTTTTCACGCAATTCTTTCAAGACTTGGAAACCATTTTTTTCTGGCAACATCAAATCGAGCAAAATCAAGTCATAGACGCCACTCTCAGCTTCGTAGAGACCTTCTTCTCCATCAAATACCTGCATGACATCCGCAAAATCGTCTAAAAAGTCAAATACTGAATTTGACAGGCCTAGGTCATCCTCAACCAATAAGATTTTTATCATGAGAAACTCCTCCTTATTAAAACCATTATACCAAATTTGCCTTAAAAAAAACTCAACTCTCTGCATTTTTACTCAATGAAAATCAAAAGACAAACTGAAGCTAGCAAGCTGTCTTAGTACGGTAGCGACGCTGACGTTTTTTGATGATTTTCGAAAATTACATGATACTGATTTTTCTTTTTATATTATTTATGCGTTTCCGTATTGAAGAACAACTGCTTCGACTGCAGCTTTTTCACGGTTAATCAAGTCAACACGCGCTGCAATCTCCTTGATTCCCATACCGATGTTACGGCTAAGAGCAAGGTCAGAAAGTTGCGGTTCAAAGAATTCCTTGTATTCCACCAAGCGTTGCTGAGTCTTAAATACGTGTGCAGGAAGGATAACAAAACTATCAAAGCTCATATCTCCTCCAAGAGCTGCCTTAATCCAAGCCCAGTTTTCACGTGCCCAAGACCAAGCTGTTTCCTGAGTTGCTTGATGAGCTAGGAACTGATAATACCAAGCAGACAAGTCTTGTGGTTTAACCACAAATTTGTCCTTCCAAGAAGCAATCAAGGTTTGGATATTGTCCGCATCTGTACTGTAGGCAAGAGCTGCTGCCAACTGACGTTTAAAGACAGCATCTGTTGCGTGAGTATAAGTATCAAGATAAAGTGCTAACAAGTCTTTGGTCTCGTGATGTTTCATTTCATTGATGAGAACTTGTGAGCGAATAGCTGCTGGAAGTCCTGCAAGATTTTCCTTGTGAGTTGCGAAGATTTGACTAGCGACTTGACTAGCTGCTGCATCATTTGAGCGAATCATCATCGAAACAGCCAACTGACGAACCAATTCATCCTCATCTGATTCTCCATCTTTAGCTTCAAAACCAAGACGGTCATAGTTGTGACGAGCCAATTTAGCAACCAATGCTTTGAAGGCTCTTTCAGCTTCTGTTCCTTCATCGATAAAGCGCTCAAGGGCAGAAATCACTTGAGAAACAGCTGAAACGACAAGGTAAGATTCTTCCTTAGCAAGTTTATCAAGGACTGGTAGCAAGTCAGCATAAGAAATGTGCCCTGCTTCAGCAAGCAAACGACGTTCTTGGACGATTTGCAGTTTGCTTGTGTTATCAAGATCAACTAGGTCAGCAAGAACAGCATCTAGCAAGTCTCCTTGATAGTCTGTAATATAGTGGGCTGTATTTTCAGTGTTGAAACGAAGGGCTGTTTTGTTTTCAGCAAGAAGAGCTGCGTAGCCAGGAATTTCGATGCTTTCAGTTTCGAGTGTATCAGGTAAGCCTTTCCAGTTACTGTTTAGTGGCACAACCCAGAGACGGTTCTTATCTTCGTGCTCACCGATGAAGAATTGTTTTTGTGAAATCTTCAAGACATCATTTTCAACTTTGACAGTGAGAACTGGATAACCAGGTTGTTCCAACCAAGAATCCATGAAAGGCTGCAACATCACGTCCTGATGCTTGACCAAGAGCATCCCAAAGGTCACGACCAATTGTATTGCTGTATTGATGTTTTTCAAAGTAGGCATGCAAACCTTTGGCAAAATCAGCATCACCTAGCCAACGACGAAGCATGTGCATGAGGCGACTTCCTTTGGCATAGACGATAGCTCCGTCAAAGAGCGTATTGATTTCATCTGGATGTTTCACTTCGACGTGAACAGACTGAACACCATCAGTCGCATCACGTTTCAAGGCAGACGGAACACCACCTGTTTGGAAATCTTCAAAGATATTCCAGCTTGGCTCAATAGCATCCACACAGACGTATTCCATCATGTTGGCGAAAAGCTTTCATTGAGCCAAAGGTCATCCCACCATTTCATAGTTACGAGGTTACCAAACCATTGGTGAGCCAATTCATGGGCCACAACAAGGGCAACTTGTTGACGGCTGGCAAAGGTTGAGTTCTCATCCACAACCAAGTAAACTTCACGGTAGGTCACAAGACCCCAGTTTTCCATAGCACCAGCTGAGAAGTCAGGAAGGGCGATGTGGAGAGATTGAGGGATTGGGTACTTAACTCCATAGTAATCTTCGTAAAACTCGATAGAGCGAACTGCAATATCTAGTGAGAAAATCAAGGTTAGATAGTGGGTGAGCTTTGGTTGAGTAAACACCTACCAAAGGGTACCATTTTTAGTTTTAGCCGTCACACCTTGCAAATCACCAGCTACAAAGGCTAACAAGTAAGAAGACATGCGAGGTGTTGTCTCAAACTTCCAGATACCTGTTTCCTTACGGTTTTCAACATCGATTTCTGGCATGTTAGACAAGGCCAATTCACCTTCTGCTTGGTCAAAACGTAGAGAGAGGTCAAAAGTTGCTTTGGCTTCTGGCTCATCCACACATGGGAAAGGCTTCGCGCGCAAAATGGCTCTCGAACTGAGTAGACAAGACTTCCTTCTTGACTCCATCAACTGTGTAGTATGAAGGGTAAATCCCTGTCATGTTGTCTGTGATTTTTACCAGAAAAGCGATAACCACTTCAACTTGACCAGCCTCAGCCAATTCGATATGAAGAGCTTCATTTGTCATGATCAACTGTAAATGGACGAGCTTGACCTGCAACTTCTACAGAAGCGATTTCCAAATCTTTTTGGTGGAGGGAAATACGGTCACTCTGTGCTTGACCAGTGATGGTCACCTTCCCTGAAAACGTCTTGGTCTCACGACTCAAGTCTAAAAATAAATCATAATGTTCAGGAACAAATTGCTTAATAAAATGTTCAACTGCTTGCATAGTTTTCTCCTATTCTAAGTTTAAGAGCTAGAGCTCTTCTTCAAACAAACTTATTATATCATGTTTTGCTCTAAGAAAAAAGGATTGGACAGCGATTTCCAAAACTTTCTTCCTTCTAACAGTCTACAGTGGGTAGACCTTGCGAAATTCTTCTAAAACAACCTTGCTTTCAGGTGTAAAAGTCAGTCCTGCTTCACTCAGCCACTCGGTGAAAACAATCCTCATGAACCTGACGCCAATAGGCAAGTGATTTGTCTCCCTTCACCTTCCTTATAGGCATGGTCAGCAGAAACTTGATTGAAAGGTTCAACAGAAACCTTTGTAATTTCGACAATGCAGACAGCCTGATTTTGGCTATCTAAAATGATGTCAAAGGTTCCTTCTCGTGGCAGGGGTTCGTTATCAACTGCATAAAGATCATAGGCTGATGCAGTTGCCGTCTTTTCACCTTTTAAAACCAAATCTGCCAAGAGATCGGCTTCCACTCCAAAAGCCCAGGCATCGATTTCATCTCCGATAGAAGGATTGATTTGCTTGTATTTATTCCACATTTCTTGCGGTGTCATGGGTGCTCCTTTGTAATTTTTTACTTTCTTCTTTTATGTGTTTAAGATGGTCTGGATGGTCAATTTCTAAATCAAAAATCTCTGGAATAGAGCTGTAATGGAGAATGCATTCGATACCCATCTGATTCATTTTTTGTATGAAAGAAGTATTCAGATAGCCTGCTACAGCAAAATCAATCTTTTTCATCCTTGCTTTATCCTGCATCTGTCTCAGCATATCTAACATTATTGGACTTTCCATATCATGCCATTGACTGTTTCTCACAGTCGCAAAAACAAAAGAAGTCAAATCATTCATTCCAACTACAATCTTTGAAATGCCCGTTTCCAGTATCCTGTCCAAGTCAAAATAAGCTGACGGTAATTCAATCATCGTGCCAACTTTTCCCAGTAAAACCGTGCTGACGCAATACTGTAATAGCTTGTTTTAACTGGTCAGCATCATTGACAAAAGGAAAAATAAGAGACAGATTGGGATTGGTTTGATAAACTTCTGTAACGACATTTGCCTCAGCCTGAAATTCATCCGAACACGCCAGCAAACGCCTAGTTCCTCTATAGCCAAATAAGGGATGATTTTCATCAAAATACTCTTTAGTCCCCTCTAAACAATTAGCTTCTGTATTCGTTAATTCAGAAAAACGATACCAGACTTCTTCATCTGAGTACAAGGAGCAAATAGTCTCTAGATAATCTTTTACAAATTGCTGACAACTTGGTAACAGGATGTTTTGATTTAGCTCTCTCAACAAATATTCCCCACGAATCATGCCAACATGATGAAATAGTTGTGGATAAACTTTTTCATCAATTTTCGCCACTAAGGGCAAGTTGGTTTCTCATCATTCACCTTCCAATTCATGTATAAGTCTTGTCCAGTTCTGGAAATCCTAATAATTCAGACTTAACCTTCAAGACCAATGGCGATGCATTTTCTTCTGTAATCTCTTGAATATCCATCCAAATATATCCAAGTGAATCATTCGCACCATCAGAGACAGCTTCCGAAATGACAAGTTGAGGTTCCTTCTCGTTTATCTCAATATCATAAAGTGCCATGATATGGTGTACTGCAAAGTCTTGCTCATTTTCTTGAACTAGCACATCATAGATTCTAGGGTTTGAATAATCGCTAAGCGTATACCCCGTCTCTTCCATAACTTCCCTCTTGAGAGTTTCTGTCAACCCCTCACCTAGTTGCTGACTACCACCAGGAAGGTCTAACCTATTTTTGTAGGGACCAGATGTTTTTTGAATACAAAGAAGACAACCATGTTTATAGCAAACACCATAGACTCCAAAGTGATTTTTGATTTCCATCCAATTCCTCCTACTTCAAAGACCAGCCACCATCTATTGTCAGGATTTGTCCCTGCATGGCAGATGCCTTTCTACTGGCCAAAAAGAGACTGACTTCTGCCACTTCCTCAGGCTCTATCCAGCGCTTAATCGGTGTTTCACTAGCCACCCAGTCAGCCAAGCCACCTGGCTCAAAATCTGCAGCGGTCATACCCGTCTTGACAGCACCTGGAGCAATTCCAAAGACCTGAATCCCAGCCTCAGCATAGTCTAGGGCCAACTGCTTAGTAAACCCAGCCAAAGCATGCTTAGATGAGGTATAAGCGTGTCCACCTCCACCTGCTAGGCTAGAAGCGATAGAGCACATATTGATAATGATTCCCTTTTTATTTTCCAGCATTTGTGTCAAATAATATCGAGTCAACTCAACAGGAGTCACATAGTTAATTTCAAAAATTTCTTGAATTTCCTGCGCTGTCTGTTCCAAAAGTGGTTTGTAATCATCCAAAATTCCAGCAGTATTGCACAAAACATCAACCTGAGGACACCAGTCAAAAATAGGCTCTAAGTCCAAGGTCAAATCTCTCTGTAAAAAGTGAAAATTACCCTCTAAGAGTGGATTTTCACCTTGGTCCACTCCATAAACTTGATAGCCCTTCTCTAAAAAGAGTCGAGCCTGAGCCAATCCAATGCCTGAACTCACTCCTGTAATGAGTACACATTTAGTCATGCACTTCTACCCAATCCGTCGCCAAAACATCACAAGGTGTCGGGCTCCACATGGAAAAACCTTCTCCTTCTCCAGACACATTGATTAGGAAATAGGGCGTCACTTCAAGTGCAAGCCCGTTTTGCTCAATCGTATCAAAAAGTTGGACATAGTTTTCAGCTCCTCCCCAACCAGTTCGTACATATTTTTTCTTAGCCTTTAAGCCAGGCAGCATTTCTTCAAATGTCATGTTTTTCTCCTCTAATTCTACATTCTTCATTTAATTATAACAAAAAACCGCTTTAAAACAGCTTTTTGACTCATCCTAATTCAAAATTAAGAAGCATTTTATTACCATTTCTAGCAACAATGACCTCAGGTTTTTTCAAGACAAAGTTTGAATCACTATCTGAAACTTATCTAATTTCTTTTTACAACAATTCATACTCTTCGAAAATCTCTTCAAACCACGTCAGCGTCGCCTTACCATAGGGTATATGATACTGACTCTGTCAGTTCTATCCACAACCTCAAAACAGTGTTTTGAGCAACCTGCAACTAGCTTCCTAGTTTGCTTTTTGATTTTCATTGAGTATCAATAAAATCATATCTATCAAAAATGACTGGATAAAAAGTCTTTGAGATCACAAAAATGCATAGTATCAGGTGTTCAAAAAACTTGATATTATGCGTTTTATTGTAGGAAGATTTACTTGATTTTCTACTGAAATTGAGTTTTTCTCCCAGACTTATTCTTACAATCTCTCAATCAGTTCTTGCATTTGCACATCATCTGGAACTAATTTTAAGTAAGCTTGGGCATTAACTTTTGCTTCTTCAAAGTATCCCAATTCACGCAAGAGATAAATATAGTGTTCCAGAAACTCTGGATTGTCTTTCAAATCTCCTGCCAACTCTTGATAAAGCTCATAGGCAGAATCCAAATCGTCCATTTCTTGATAAGAGCGAGCAATCATCCACTTGGTCAGAAGATTTTCTGGCTCATCACTTTGTAAGTCTAGAATGTCTTCATAACGCTCCTGTTCTAGATAAATGGTAGCTAGACGGAGTAAGATTTCTTCCGTATCCTCAGCGTCTTCTTTAGCAGTAAGGAGATAGTTTTCTGCCCCACTAGCATCATGCAATTCATAAGAAAATTGTGAAGCAGCCAGCAAGAGGCGAGTTTCAAATGGATTTTTCTCCAAGCCTTGCTTAGCGATTCGCAGAGCTTCTTGAACTTGATGTTCCTTATGTAAGGCCTGACTATAGCCATACTCATAGCCTTCAAAATCAGGTGAAATGGTATCAAGTTGCTTAAAATAGAGGACGGCTTTTTGATATTCTTCTTGATCAAAGTAAAGACTAGCCAACTCAAAAGCTGTTAGGTCATCGTATTCTAACTCCAGGGCTTTTTCTAAAAACTCTGTAGCCGTTTCAAATTTACCCAACTGAGCATAAGCAAAACCAATCCGTTGATAGGTAGAAATGCCTGTTTGCTCATAAATCGAGCGATTATCTAACTGGGCATAGCCTTGAATAGCCTCTTGGTAATTTTCCAACTCACTATCCAACTCTGCCAAACCCAATATCAAGAGAGGATCCTCTGAGTAGGTCAAAGCCTCCAGCAATTTCTCACGCGCCACATCTGTCAAACCTTCCAGCTGGTAAAGATCTGCCTTCAGAGCCAAAGCCGAGACATACCAGTCAATGTCAGGCTGGATTTCCTCTAGATAGACAAAGGCTTCCTCAATTTGACCATCCTCGCTAGCAATAGCTGCTAGATTAAGATTTACTTCTGGAAAATCTTCTACAATTTTCAGGTAAATCTCCTTGGCCTGAGGATAAAAACCAATCCCTTCTAGATAGGTAGCTAACTCATACAGAAGGTCATTTGGATCATTTTCTAAAGCTTTGACGAAATAATGCTCAGCCTTGGTTAAATCTTGCTCTTCCAAAGCCTGTAACATCTGTTGACTATTGTTCACTCTTGACTTCCTCTCCCTCTAGTTCATATAGGCCACTAACTACCTTATACCATTCAAAAATCGCTGAAATGACAACTTTAGCAGAGGCATAAACTGGAATACCGAGTAAGACTCCCCAAATACCAAACATGGAACCTGAAGTTAACAAAACAAAGAGAACATTAATGGATGGATGTTTAATTGACTTCCCAAAATCAATGGAGAGACAAAACGACCTTCAATAGTTTGTTCTACGATAAAGACAATCACTACTTTCAAAAGCATGACTGGACCAGCAATCAAGCCCAATACTAGAGCAGGAAGCATGGCTAGGAAGCTACCAAGATAAGGAACCAGATTTAGAATACCAGCAGTAACCCCCAGCGTAACTGCATAGCGTAGACCAATGATCTTAAAGAAGATCATAAACATTACTGCTACAATAATAGCCACTGTTACTTGCCCTCTAACATAGTTAGACAACTGCTGATTCACATCTGACAAAACCTGTCCAACAGGTTCTTTCAATTTTCGTTGGCATGAATTGGGTCAAATAGTTACGCAAACCTTTCCCATCACGCAAGAGATAAAAGAGCATGAAAGGAACGATAATCAAGGCAACAATCACTTGAGATGCCCCACTAATAAAGGCACTCACCCAGTTGACTGCCTGAGATGAAACCTTACTTGCCCAAACTGTAGCCTGACTAGAGAAGTTTGTTAAAACTTGCTCTAACTGAGGTCTGAAATCATCTGGCAAACGCTTGGTTACCAAATCATTAATAACTCGATCAGCATCTTCGAGATAGATTGGTACATTTCTTGCAAATGTTAAGACCTGACGCTGCAGATTTGGAATAGCTACTGCCAAGCCCCAAATGATAAAGAGAGCGATGATGACAAAGACAATACTGATAGCTATAACACGATTAACCTTATGCTTCTCAACCAATCAACAATAGGATTCAATAAATAATATAGTAAACCAGATAGAAATGACTGGCAACATCACGACTGCCAAAAAGTCTAAAACAGGTGAAAATAGAAAACTAATCTTACTTAAAAATAAAAAGATTCAGTCCCAATAATAAGGTTACCAAAAAAATACCGTAATTGCCTTTGTTGTCCAAAAACCACTTGAAAAACCAAGATAGACTAAAATGTTTCTCTTTGTGCTCCATAAATACTTCCTTTCTATTGTTCTCTCATTATACCATTTTTAAATCAAAATAACTCTTTTTTAAAGTGCTTACATGAAGATAGCGACATAAAAAATTCCCCTCAAAAGAGGAGATTCAATTATTCTTGAATATGACGGTCTAAGTTCTTCTGATAATCAGCGTTTGATTTGGCTTTTTCATCAGCAAATTTCTTGCGGAACTCATCCATTTCTTTAGTAGTGACAATCTTATCTTGGAGTTTAAGATATTTATAGCTATGTTCACTTGTCTTATCACCTACCCAACCACCTGCACCGCTACCTGGAACTTTCTTAGTTATCAGCATTTGGGCACCGTCTGAGTTTACAGGAATAACCAAGGCACTGTCTGTTAACCAAGCTTGAGCCTTAGCATATTTAGAATAACGTTTTTCAAGATCTGTTTTCTCACCACTAGCATCCGTAATTAACTCTTTAAACTTATCTAACCCAACAGCTTTGATGGCTGAGTTGTCTGTACCTGGTGCTACACCAAGTGCTCCTAAAAGAGTTGGGCCAGATGTTGGATCAAATATATCTAGATAAGTTGAAGGATCTGCGTAATCAGGTCCCCATCCACTATTTGCATTAATATCCCAGTCAGTATTAGTATTAGAGGTAGCTAGAATTGTCATACTTGTCAATTCATCATCAGAAACCTGTTGAATGTCAACAACTACATTTTCAGAACCCAAGGCTTCTTCAATGGATTGTTTATAAGACTGAGCTTGATGGATAAAATCTGTCTGAGTAGATGAAACTGGAAGATCTAAATGAATAGGGAACTGTACTCCATCAGCTTGAAGAGTTTTCTTGGCAGCTTCAAATTTAGTCTTAGCCTTGTCTACATTATGCAGTGAATCCTGGGCATCATCAAGACTAACATCTTTCCATACACCATCTAATTTATCCAATTCTGCCTTAGCTACTTGCCCAAATGACTGCTCTCCTACTTGTACAAAGGTTGGAGGAGTGAAACTTGTCCGTAACTTACGCGGTGCTACTTCGTCCCCAAATACTTGAGCGATCCCTGCTTTACGATCTGCAGCAAATGCCAAAGCTTGACGGAAATCTTTGTTTAAAAAGTGCCTTCTTAGTAGATGATTTTTCTGCATCACTTGTTTTAGCGGTGTGATTGTAGGCAACACGGTCAATATTCGTCGAAATATAGAAAGTAGTTCCTTGTTGTTGACTATAAATAATGTTATCTTTGTATTTTTCTTTTAACCGTTCATAGTTAGCAGAGTTTTTAAAGAGAGGTGCTGCAGGATAATTTCCTTCATCAAAACCACGTCCAAGAGAGTCTGCATCCTGACCATCAAAGTAAGACAACTTAATATCATCAATAAAGACATTTTGTTTATCCCAATAGTTTTGGTTTTTAGTCATTTCAATAGAAGATTTAGATGTAAGACCTTTTAAAAGATAAGCCCCATTGTATAGAATGCTTGTTACATCAGTCACCTTACCAAAGTCATCTCCTTTAGAAGCTAAAAAGTTTTCGCTAACAGGAGCAAGAACACCCATTGTTGTCTTCGAATTCCAGAAAGATTCTGGATTGTTTAAAGTATAGACTACAGTATAATCGTCTGTTGCTTTTACACCAACAGTAGAAAAATCCGTTGTTTTCCCATTTACATAGTCATCTAATCCTTTAATAGAATCCTGTACAAGATAAAGTCCTTCTGATTTCTTGTCAGCTGCGTGTTTTAGACCAGTCACAAAATCCTGAGCCTTAACTTCTCCATATTCTTCACCTTCATTGGTATACCACTTGATACCCTTACGAATTTTATAAGTATAGGTCAAACCATCTTTGGAAACAGTCCAATCTTCTGCAACTGATGGTACTAGATTCCCATATTGATCATTTTCTAGTAGTCCATCAATGACATTACCAGTAATCTGTTTTGTAGAATTTTTCCCCGAAACTGTATAATCCAGAGTCGCAGGATCTGATGAAAATACATAGGCATAAGTAACTGGTTTATTTGCTTCCTTATTCCCATTACCAGATGAACAAGCTGCTAGAACAGCTGCTGAGAGTACAGCAACTCCAGCTGCTAAGAAAACACGTTTTTTCATAGAAAACTCCTTTGATAATTTGATAGGATTTATTATAGCACTTTTCAAAAGGAAATCAACTACAAAAAAATATAAATGTTATTATATTTTATAGTTTGTTTGTACCTGCAAAGTACTACTTCAACTCCATTTTTTTGTGATATAATAGTCTTATCTTTATATAGAGGTAAAGTTATGAAAGAAACTGTTTATTTTGGAACTTATACACGTCGTACTTCCCAAGGAATTTACAAGGCAGACTTTGATACAGAAACTGGTCAGCTTGCTAATTTAGAACTTTTTGCAGCTGAGCCTAGTCCGACCTACCTTGCCTTTGACCAGCACCAACATTTATACACTGTTGGTAGTCAAGACGATAAGGGGGGGATTGCAGCCTATCAAACTGACGGGAACCTTTATTAAATCATGTCGTGGAAGAAGGAGCTCCCCACTGTTATGTTGCTGTTGATGAAAAGCGTGATTTGGTCTATGCAGCCAACTACCACAAAGGGCAGGTTCTTGTTTATAAACGTCAGGAAGATGGTCGTCTTCTACTTAGTGATGTGGATCAACACAGTGGCCAAGGTCCACACGAAAATCAAGCTTCACCCCATGTTCACTATACAGATTTAACACCTGACAACTATCTAGTGACCTGTGATTTGGGTACTGACCAAGTCATCACTTATGACCTTGATCAAGAAGGGAAATTATCTAAGCTCTATACCTATCACAGCCAGCCAGGAGCAGGCTCACGCCATATCATTTTCCATAACCACTATAAAATCGCTTATCTGATTTGTGAACTCAATAGCACTATAGAAGTTTCTAATCTACGATGGTGTTGGCGAATTTGAACGCATGCAGGTCATTTCAACTCTACCAGAAGGTTACGAAGGTTTTAATGGAACTGCTGCTATTCGTCTCTCTAAAGACGGTAAATACCTCTACGCTTCTAACCGTGGTCATGATTCTATCGCAGTATATACAATCCTTGCGGACGGTAGCTTAGAGTTGTTAGAAATCGTTCCTACTCATGGTCAGACTCCGCGGGATTTTGATTTGACACCAGACCAAGAATTTGTCATTGCTGTCCATCAAGACTCTGACAATGCAACCATCTTTAAACGCAATCCTGAAACTGGTCGTCTAGCAGAACTTTCCAACGACTTCCATGTACCAGAAGCAGTCTGCATCAGTTTTGCTCCTTAAGAAAACATAAAAAATGAACTTGGTAACTCAAGTTCATTTTTTTCTTATAGTCTATTTCCGACATTAATACGGTTAATGGCACGTTGCAAAGCAATCTTAGCACGACGTTCTTGGTCAATCAAGTGTTTTTCGTGGGCTTCTTCGATTTCTTGCTCCGCACGAAGCTTAGCACGTTCTGCACGGCTAACATCGATATCACGAGCACGTTCTGCAGAGTCAGCAACGATTGTGATGGTATCATTGGCAATTTCAATAACGCCTCCGTTTACTGCAATCCAGTTCACGTGATCTTCATCATCAATACGTTTTACCTTTACTTCATCAACTGCTAAAACCGCAATCATATTTTCATGTCGTGGCAAGATCCCCATCTCACCATCCAGAGTTCGAACTGATACATAGCTGGCATGGTGATCATAGACGAGACCATCTGGTGTCACGATCTGGACAGTTAACTGAGCCATAGATCACCTCTTAAAATCCCATTTTTTCAGCTTTTGCAATCACATCTTCGATAGAACCTACACCACGGAAGGCATCTTCTGGTAAGTGGTCATGTTTACCATCAAGGATTTCCTTAAAGCCACGCACAGTTTCAGCAACTGGAACATAAGAACCTGGTTGACCAGTAAATTGTTCCGCAACGTTGAAGTTTTGTGACAAGAAGAACTGGATACGACGGGCACGAGCAACCAAAGTCTTTTCTTCATCAGAAAGCTCATCCATACCAAGGATAGCAATGATATCTTGCAATTCATGGTAACGTTGAAGGACTCGTTTTACTTCAGCAGCAACTGCATAATGCTCTTCTCCAACGATTTCAGGTGCCAAGGCACGTGAGCTTGAAGCAAGTGGGTCAACGGCTGGGTAGATACCCAATTGTACCAACTTACGTTCCAAGTTTGTTGTTGAATCCAAGTGAGCGAAGGCTGTTGCTGGCGCTGGGTCAGTATAGTCATCCGCTGGAACATAGATAGCCTGGATAGAGGTTACAGAACCCTTCTTGGTTGATGTGATACGCTCTTGCAATTGACCCATTTCCGTAGCAAGTGTTGGTTGGTAACCAACGGCTGATGGCATACGACCCAAAAGGGCAGATACTTCTGAACCGGCCTGAGTGAAACGGAAGATATTATCGATAAAGAGAAGCACGTCTTGGCCTTCCACATCACGGAAGTATTCAGCGATTGTCAAACCAGTAAGGGCAACACGCATACGTGCTCCTGGTGGCTCATTCATCTGACCAAATACCATGGCTGTTTTCTCGATAACGCCTGATTCTTTCATTTCCCAGTAAAGGTCGTTCCCCTCACGAGTACGTTCCCCAACACCAGTAAATACTGAAATACCACCGTGTTCTTGGGCAATGTTGTGAATCAATTCTTGGATCAAGACGGTTTTACCAACTCCGGCACCACCGAAAAGTCCAACCTTACCACCTTTAAGGTAAGGGGCAAGAAGGTCGATAACCTTAATCCCTGTTTCAAGGATTTCAGAAGAGGTAGACAACTCATCAAAAGTTGGAGCTTTTTTATGAATTGGCTGACGCTCTGCATCTTCTGTAAAAGGAGCTTCCAAGTCAATGGTATCTCCCAAAACATTGAAGACACGTCCCAAAGTTTCTTTACCTACTGGTACAGAGATTGGACGACCTGTGTCCAATACTTCCATTCCACGAGTCAAGCCATCGGTTGATTCCATGGCGATAGTACGGACCATACCATCTCCCAACTCCAAGGCTACTTCAAGGACGATTTTTGTTTTTCTTTCGTCATTTTTGTAGACGACAAGTGCATTGTTAATCTCAGGAAGTTTTTCCCCTGCTGCAAACAAGACGTCTACAACGGGACCGATAACCTGAGCAATTTTACCTGAACTCATCTCCTTCTCCTATTCTATATAAGATACTGTCGGTTCCTAGCTTAACTAGGTCCTAAGTTCATTTTCATGCGAGCTGGACTAGAACCTATTCTAAGGCACTAGCTCCTGCTACGATTTCTGTAATTTCTTGTGTAATCGCCGCCTGTCTGGCACGGTTATACTGAATTGTCAAATCATTAATGACTTTCTTAGCATTATCTGTCGCTGTTTGCATGGCTGTCATACCAGCAGCATTTTCAGCTGTCTTGGCATCAATAATAGCACCGTAAATCATACTTTCTGCAAACTGAGGCAACAACTGCTCCAAAATTTCTTCTCGGCTGGTTTCCAATTCAAAAGTCAAGCTGTAGTCTTCATCCGCTTCATTGGGATCCAAGTCAACAATCGGAAGCATTTGTTCCACACGCATTTGACTGGTTAGCGTATTGACGTGGTGGTTGTAGCAGACATAGAGTTCATCAAAAAGTTCATTTTGGTACATTTCAACAGTTTTTGAGATAATCTTACGAACTTCATCAAAGCTAGGCTGATCCGCTAAGCCACGTAGTTCATAAAGTGGTTGAATACCGCGAGCTTTAAAGAAATCAGCTCCCATTCCACCAATACAGATCATTTCAAAACCTTTACCGTCTGGATGGTATTCTTCTTTCAACTCCATAACAGCTTTCAGAATAGAGGAATTATAACCTCCGACCAAACCACGGTCTGAAGTAATGACGATATAGCCTGTCTTCTTCACAGGACGGCTAATCAACATCGGATTGGTTGAGCCACCAGATCCATTACCATGAAGGATATCTGTCAAGAGCTTGCGAACTTTCTGAGCATAAACTTGGAAGTTGCGAGCAGCCTCTTCAGAGCGACCTAGCTTAGCAGCCGATACCATTTGCATGGCATTAGTGATTTGACTCGTATTTTTTGTTGAGGCGATTTTTGTTTTAATATCATTTAGAGATACTGCCATCTGACACCTCTATTCTTACTGGAAGCTGGTTTGATTGAGAAACTCTGTAATCGCAGCATCCAAGACTGCTTCTTCTGGCAAGTCTTTTGTATCACGAATGGTTTCCAAAATCTCTGGATGTTGAGCGTCAAAGAAGGCATGGAACTCTTCCTCGAAACGAACAATGTCATCTACTGGAACAGTATCCAAGAAACCATGTGTCAAAGCATAAAGAATGGTTACTTGTTTCTCAACAGGTAATGGTTTGTGAACAGGTTGTTTCAAGACCTCAACTGTACGACGTCCACGGTTCAACTTAGCCTGCGTTGCTGCATCCAAGTCAGAACCAAACTTAGTGAAGGCTTCCAACTCACGGTATGAAGCAAGGTCAATACGAAGTGTACCAGCAACCTTTTTCATGGCTTTAATTTGTGCAGAACCACCTACACGTGATACAGATGAACCCGCATCGATGGCTGGACGAATACCCGCATTGAAGAGGCCATCGCCAAGGAAGATTTGTCCATCAGTGATTGAAATCACGTTAGTTGCGATATAGGCAGAGATATCTCCTGCTTGTGTCTCGATAAATGGTAGGGCTGTAATTGATCCACCACCAAGCTCGTCAGAAACTTTAGCTGAGCGCTCAAGCAAACGGCTGTGAAGGTAGAAAACATCCCCTGGGAAGGCTTCACGACCTGGAGGACGACGAAGCAAGAGAGACAGTTCACGATAAGCTACCGCTTGTTTTGATAAATCATCATAAACAATCAAAACATGCTTACCTTGGTACATAAATTCTTCCGCCATGGCAACCCCAGCATAAGGAGCTAGGAAGAGTAATGGAGATGGCTGTGAAGCAGAGGCTGTCACAACGATTGTATAATCCAAGGCACCGTACTGACGTAGTGTTTCCACTTGCGTACGAACTGTTGATTCTTTTTGTCCAATCGCGACATAAATACAGATCATATCTTGACCTTTTTGGTTCAAGATTGTATCAATCGCAATGGTTGTTTTCCCTGTCTGACGGTCACCGATAATCAACTCACGTTGACCACGACCAATCGGTACAAGGGCGTCAATAGCTTTCAAACCAGTTTGCAATGGTTCTGATACAGACTTACGTTGCATAACACCTGGAGCCGGAGCTTCTACTGGACGAGTTTTATCAGTGTGGATTTCTCCAAGACCGTCAACTGGACGACCAAGTGGGTCCACAACACGACCAATGAGACTCTCACCTACTGGGACTTCCATGATTTTCCCTGTACGGCGGATTGTATCGCCTTCACGGATATCTGTAAAGTCACCTAGGATGATAATACCGACGTCTGTTGACTCCAAGTTTTGAGCCATCCCATAAGAGCCGTTTTCAAAAATCAACAACTCTCCACTCATGGCATTTTCAAGGCCGTGAGCACGCGCGATACCGTCCCCAATATAGGTTACAACACCTGTTTCAGTCACATCAAAATTGGGTTTGAAATTTTCAATTTGTTGCTTAATTAAAGCGCTGATTTCTTGTGCGTTAATTGCCAAAAGAACACCACTTTCTATTTCAAATTTTCTTTAACAACTTTAAGTTGTTGTTTAATACTCACATCAATTGTCTTGTGATTGGCAAAAATGACAAAACCACCAATGAGACTTTCATCGATTTGTTCTTTTACACTCCTTACTTTCAGAGACATTTTCTTCTCAATCAAAGGGAGCAAGCGATTCTTTTGTTCATCTGTTAAAGGATGAGCTGAAGTAATCGTCACTTCAAATCGATTTGTTTCTTTTTCAAGTCGGTTCAAGCAATCCACAAGCACATCATAAAAAAAGATTTGCTCTGTGATTGTAAATAAGAACTTGGATAAAGTTTTGCAATAAAGGTGACACTGAGTCTTGGAAGAAAGCAATCGTTTTTTCCTTGTCAGACTCGTCTACTGCCACTTTTTTTAAAAAAGAAGGTAAACCTGTTTCTTCAGCAACTTGCTTGATTTGAGTCAAGTCTGAAAAGATACGGTCTTCTTCTCCTTTTTCAAGTACCAATTGGACAAAAGGCATGCTGTATTTTTCAATTACCTTTACTGTTTTCTTGTCCATTAAGCTTCTCCTAGCTGATCGATATACTGATCAATGAGTTCTTTATGGGCATGACCGTCAAGGTTTTGTGAGATGATTTTACCAGCCAAGCTGATTGTCAAATCTGCTACCTCACCCTTAACGCTTTGTAAAGCTTCAGCTTTGTTTTGAGCAATTTCTTGGTTTGCTTTTTCTTTTAAGCGTCCTGCTTCTAGTTTAGCATCTGCTAAAATACTAGCCTTACTTTTCTCAGCTGTTTCTTTCGCATTCTCAATGATTGTCTTAGCTTCTTTACGGCTACCAGCTAATTCATCTTCGCGTTTTTGAGCCAACACTTCTGCTTTTTGACGGGCTTCTTCAGCTCTGTCAATATCTGAAGCAATTTTTTCAGCTCTTTCTTCGAAAATGCCTGTAATATTAGACCATGCAAATTTTTTAATCAAGACTAGCAAAAGGATAAAAGAGCCAGCGATTAAATAAAATTACCAATTAATTCACCTACTGTTACGTGCATCAGTTACTCCTTTCTACTCTTCATCATTAATTTTATTTCCTAGGTACATAGAGGATAATAGTGTAAAGACATAGGCTTGTACACAAGAAATGAACACGGAAAATGCAGTCCAAACTAAGTTTGCCCCAAATGCGACTGGATACCAAAAAATAGCCTGATGTGAAAGTAAAATAAGCAAGCTTGTCATTACTTCACCTGCAAAGATATTCCCAAAAATCCGCAAAGCAAGAGAAAGGAAATTCGTGACTTCTTCAAGTAGATTCATCGGTGTCATAAATGCAGGAGTTACAAAACCTTTTAGGTATTGTTTAATCCCACGACGACGAATCCCCTCAATGTGCGCCATCACAATAATACAGAAAGACAAGACAAGGTCAAATGAAAGATTTGCAGTTGGCGATGTCCAGAGGTTTGTCCCATCTGTTGTTTGAAGTTTAGCCATCAAACCAAGATTATTGGCGATGACCATAAAAAGAAATAAACATAAGTAAAAGAGTGAGTAATCTTTTATGTAGTGGGAACCAAGGTTAGGTTCTGTAAATCCAATTACAAAATCATAGAGAAACTCTAGTACATTTTGTTTACCTTTGGGTTTCAATGTCATATTACGACTTGCCCAATAGATAAATGCAAAAATCAGAAACACAGACAGCAAAGTCAAGACTGTCAAAGTTAAATCAAAGGTAACAGGACCAATATTGATGGTTGGATTGATACTTTCTTCCATCTAACATTCTCCCTTCTCCAATTTATATTTCGTTATTTAATAATAAATGAGAAGACAAGAGTTACGAAGAAAGTTCCTTCAATAAAGGCAACCCCTAAAAACATCAGACTACGAAACTCAGCGATAATATCTGGTTGGCGAGCTACTGATTTCAACAAACCATTCATCAACAACCCCTCACCAAGAGACACACCCATACAGGCAAGACATAGACCGAAAAAATGTTAAATTCATGACGAATTCTCCTTTTAATTAAAATTTACTTACTTAGTTTAGTCCTAAAAAAATTGGATTTGTCAACTTTTTACTTACGTTGAAAGCGTTTAATAGAAATTATTTACAATTTTACTATTTTTTTGAGTCTACTATATAGAAATCTTTGGAAAAAACTTGTAATAAATCCGACCATTATCCAGGGCTTTCTGAAAAATAATGAAAAAAATCCGAGATGAAATCTCGGATGGAAATAAATATATTTGCTTTAACTTCTTTTCTTTTAGTGAGCAGGATTAAAGGGAAAGCAACTAGAAATCTTTCATCTCCTGAATGCTTACTAGGCGCGAACTGTGACGCTGGTTCCATCTTCCTTATAAAGATTGATAAGACCTTCTTTCAATGCACGAACCATGTCTCCTGCTTGAACAGGTTGTGGAACCTTGATTGTCAAGAGTTCCATTGGATTTGGAGCGCGGTCGATCTTATTTCCTTTTGCATCATGCAAATCTTCGATATAAGTTTCAAAATGACGGAAACCTGGGACCATAAAATTCAACTTGATCCCCTTCGTTAATAACGTTCCGTTGACGAATAGTTGCTGTTTGTGTCGCATCATCATAAGAAACCACTTCAGCAACAAACTTGTACTCAGGAATTTTACGACGAGCACCAAACAACTGCTCATTTTCAGATGGTGTACCGTAGTAGAAACCTGTTGCCAATTCACGTTGGGCAACCTTCCACATCTCGTCCACCAAATCTTGTTTGATAGCTTCAAACTTTTCAGGGCTTTCAAGATAAGCATCTACAGCCGCCTTGTAGCAGTTGGTTACAGTTGAAACATAGTGAATTGACTTCATACGTCCTTCGATTTTTAGACTGTCCACACCATTTTCAATCATATCTGGGATATGGTCAATCATAGACATATCAACAGCTGACATTGAAAATTCTTCAGGAATTTCACCTTTCAAGCTCTTGCGTTCTTGACCAAATGGCATATCGTAAAGGTCGTATTTCCAACGGCACGACTGAGAGCATCCACCACGGTTAGCATCACGCATACTCATGTGGTTTGAAAGAGTACAACGACCAGAGTAAGAAATACACATGGCTCCATGGACAAAGGCTTCAATCTCAACATCTGTACGTTTGCGAATTTCAGCTAATTCTTCCATTGAAACCTCACGCGCCAAAACGACACGGGTCAAGCCCAGTTCTTTCCAGAACTCAAGAGTTTCATAGTTAGTAGCACTAGCTTGGGTAGAGAGGTGGATTTCAAGACCTGGCGCTTCTGTCGCTGCAATCATAATCAAGGCTGGGTCTGACACAATAACTGCTGCAATCCCGATATCACGCAGTTTACGGAACCACTCACCAGCTCCCTCTTCATTTCCTTCGTGCATCACCATGTTTGCAGCCACATAGACCTTAGCCCATACTTGGCAGCAAACTGGACACCTTCTTCCATCTGTTCAAAGGTAAAGTTTCCGGCACGGCTACGAAGACCATAGGCCTGACCACCGATAAAGACAGCATCTGCCCCATACTGAACAGCTACTTTTAGCTTCTCTAAAGTCCCTGCAGGTGATAAAACCTCAGGACGTTTTAATGTTTTTGTCATGTTTTCTCCTATTTGCAATATAAAAGTTTGACGTTTTTCCTTCTCATTTTATAGTAAATAAGTGATAAAATCAAGCCTAGACAGATTGTTTTGACAATTCTAATCTTTTAAGCTTTGTATAATACTTGTTAAACTATCGAATATAAACCAATTTTATAGTTGAATGAAATAAAAACTGAACAAATTGATTGCGTAATTCAAACCAATTTCTAGCAACTTTTTAGAAAACAACAACGTACTATTTTAACTTCAATCTACTATAACAAGTACTCGAAAGTCTAGAAAGTAAAAACCAGTATCCAAAGATACTGGCTCGTTAAACTACATAAAATAAGATAGTCCTCAGATGTCTACTCCCACTCTACTGTTGCAGGTGGTTTACTTGTGATATCGTAGACGATACGGTTAACGTGATCCACTTCATTTACGATACGTACTGAGATTTTTTGAAGCACTTCCCATGGAATTTTGGCAAAGTCAGCAGTCATACCATCGATAGAGGTGATAGCACGGATTGCAATCGTATAGTCATAAGTACGACCGTCACCCATAACACCAACTGAACGAACGCCTGTGTTAACTGTGAAGTATTGCCAAATATCGCGGTCAAGGCCAGCTTTAGCAATTTCCTCACGAAGAATAGCGTCTGACTCACGAACTGTTTCTAGTTTCTCTTCAGTGATTTCTCCCATGACACGGATAGCAAGGCCTGGTCCTGGGAATGGTTGACGCCATACGATATGGTCTGGTATACCAAGCTCTGTACCAAGGGCACGAACTTCGTCTTTATAGAGAGTGTTGAGTGGTTCAATCAATTCAAACTGCATGTCTTCTGGAAGACCACCCACGTTGTGGTGTGACTTGATAGTTTGAGCTGTATCTGTACCAGACTCGATAACGTCTGTATATAAGGTGCCTTGAGCAAGGAATTTCACATCTTTGAGCTTGCTTGCTTCGTCATCAAATACATACACAAACTCATTACCGATAATCTTCCGTTTTTGTTCTGGATCAGAAACTCCTGCCAATTTATCCAAGAAACGTTTAGCTGCGTCTGCTTTGACGATATTCAAACCAAACTTACCACCAAGCATGTCCATAACTTGGTCAGCTTCCCCTTTACGAAGAAGACCGTGGTCTACAAAGATACAGATCAATTGATCACCGATGGCTTTTTGGAGTAGAACCCCTACGACAGAAGAGTCAACACCACCAGAGAGACCAAGTAGGACACGTTTGTCTCCAACTTTCTCACGGATTTGTTTGATTTGCATCTCGATAAAGTTATCCATTGTCCAGTCGCCTTTAGCCTTACAAATGTTAAGAGCAAAGTTACGAAGGATGTCATTTCCGTATACAGAATGGCGAACTTCTGGGTGGAATTGGATACCGTAAATGTGTTTATCTGGATTTTCGATGGCTGCGTATGGGCAGTCAGCTGAGGTTCCTGTACGAACAAAGTCAGCAGGAATCTCAGTAACTGCATCACCATGGCTCATCAAAACAGTCTGTTCATCAGGTGTTGATTCAAAAAGCGCTGATGGTGTGTGAGTTAGAGTTGATTGACCGTATTCACGATTTCCAGTATCACCTGCAGGAACAACTTTTCCTCCAAGTTTATGGGTCAATAACTGCATACCATAACAGATTCCCAAAATTGGAATTCCTAGTTCGAAGATTTCTGGGTCAATATCAAATGAACCATCTTCATATACAGAGTTTGGACCACCTGAAAGGATGATTCCTACAGGGTTGATTTCACGAACTTCAGCAGCTGAAATTTTATGGCTTTTTAGTTCTGAAAAAACACCAATCTCACGGATACGGCGTGAAATCAGCTGGTTGTATTGACTACCATAGTCCAATACGATGATTTTTTCTACATCTTGCAAATCAGTTGAAATGTTGCTCATCTTTTTCCTTTCTCAAAGAAATATCTTTTTCCAATATTCTATCACAAATAAGGGCGAATTACCAACTAAACAAGGCGAAGTTTGACTTTTTCTTGTTTATTAAGGTACAATAGAGAAAAGATAGAAATGAAGTGAAAATATGCTACCAGCTTATATGAAAATCCATGATCAGATTAAAAAGGATATTGACGAGCACCGTTGGGCTATTGGAGAAAGACTTCCCTAGTGAACGAGATTTAGCTAGAGCAGTTTGAGGTCAGTCGCATGACCCTCCGCCAAGCTGTATCTCTATTAGTCGAAGAAGGTGTCTTAGAGCGCCGCGTAGGAAGTGGCACCTTTTGTTTCCAGTACACGAGTACAAGAAAAGATGCGAGGGACAACCAGTTTTACTGAAATTGTTAAATCCCAAGGTAAAGGTCCTTCTAGTCAGCTCATTTCCTACAGAAAAACCATTCCCAATGAGCAGGAAGTTGCCAAGTTAGGAATTTCTCCAACCGAAAACATTATCCGAATGGAACGTGTTCGCTATGCCGACAAAGTTCCTCTGGTTTATGAAGTTGCTTCTATTCCTGAAAAATTTATCAAGGACTTTAAAAAAGAAGAAATCACCAGTCATTTCTTCCAAACCCTGCAAAAACACGGCTACCGTATTGGTAAATCACAGCAGACTATTTATGCTCGCCTTGCTAAAGAAAAAATTGCTCACTATTTGGAAGTTGAAAAAGGACATGCTATTCTTGGTTTGACTCAGGTTTCCTACCTAGAAGATGGAACAGCTTTTGAATACGTAAAAAGTCAATATGTAGGCGAACGCTTTTGAATTTTATCTTGAAAATAATTAGATTACTATGTAAAAACTCTCTGTCATCACGGACAAAGAGTCTTTTTATTTTTCTAAGAGTAAATCTTTCAAAGAAATCAGAGTTACAGCAACTAATATCATTGCCATACCAAGAAAATCAATGGAATAAAATTGTTCATTCATTATTAAGAAGGCAAAGAAAACTGCAGAGATTGGCTCAATTGAAGCCAACAAACTTGACTTAACCGGTCCAATCAAACTAGCTCCTTTTAAGAAGGCTGTATAGGCAAAGACAGTCCCGATCAGGATAATGCCCGCAAAAGCAAGGAGAAAATCAAGACTAGTCGGGATAGCAGTCTGTAGAACTCCTGTAAAAGGAAGGGCGATCAAACCGGCTATGACCATTCCCACACCTATGACCAAGCTGCTCCCCCACTTCTTAATCAAGGCAATGGGCAAAATGATATAAAGTGCATAAGTTAGGGCAGAAAAGAGACCCCAGAACAAGCCTGCAGGTGTCATGGATAACTGGTCCAACTGTCCATGAGTTGCGATCAGGAAGGTTCCTCCGATAGCTAATATGATAGAAACAATCTCTCCCAGTGTCGGCGCCACCTTATCCTTGATACAGCTATAAATCAAAATCCCAACAGGACAAACATACTGAAGCACCGTCGCAGTTCCTGCATTGGTCTCTTGAATAGCAGATCAGATAGGCAAATTGGTTGAGAAAAAGACCAATCAGAGCAAAAATAAGAAGAGACAACAAACTCTTTCTATCCTTTAAAAAGGCCAGCATTTTATCCTTTGCAGTAGCATAAGCCAAAACCATGAGAATTCCACCAGCGATTAAAAGACGTAAGTTAGTCAAGACTAGAGCGGAAATTTCGTGTGCCATCAGGTATTGGCCACTCGTTCCTGACAAACCCCAAGCAATACCAGCCACAACTGTTAATAGAGTCCCTTTTAAAACTATTTGACATGTCTCTCCTTAGTCTTCTTTACGAATCAAGTCCATCACTTGATTACGGTCTAAAATCCATTGAGCCCTCTCATCCTTTTCATAGGTACGATTCGATAGGAAAATAGCCGCTTCTTGCTTCTGACGATTCCACATGATAAAGGTACCTGTATAGCCCGTATGGTCTAGCCAATCTCCTTCCAAATTCCATGCTAAAGAACGTTCCTTGTCATCCAAAGGAGAAAAATTTTGACTCAAATCTCTTGCAAAATCATCTGCTAAATAGTGTTCTAAAAAGATTTGTAAATCCTTTACAGTCGAAAACAAACCAGCACTACCTGCATGTCTGCCCAGAAGGCGAGCCTTGGGATCATGTACCAGACCTGCCTCTACACCTCTGACTGTTGGAACAGCAAAGCTCAACAGGACCAAACTGGGTTTCCGTCATTTCCCAAGGATTCCAAACTTGCTCCTGTAAGATCTCATCCAAGTCTTGATCAAAGATTCTTTCCAAAATAAAGCCCAAAATGAAAAAATGAACATCCGAATAAAGAAAAGCTGGCTGACTTCGTCTCTTGAGATGAAACATAGCTTCCTTTAATTCAGGGGCTGTTAAAACGGTCACGATTAGGAATAAAAGGATCAAGATCTGTAGCATGGGTTAAAGAGCTGACGAATAGTGATGTCTGGATAATCACTCTCAGCTAAAAAATCTGTTACCGGTCTGTCAATATCTAATTTGACCGTTTTTCCCACAAGAAGGTAAAAACCGTGCCTACCCCAACAACCTTGCTGACACTAGCTAGATCATAAACTAGTCCTGCCTCAGTCTGAAAGCCATGCTCTGGGTCACTCTGGCCTAAATAGAACTCCGTCCATTGATTGTCCTTAAAATACGCAAAAGAGGCTCCGGGATAAATCCCTGCCTCGATTTGTTCTTCTATTTTTTTAATAATCTTGGTCCCACTTCATACTTTTTCAAACCACAATTCAACATTATTTCGATCTTTTCCAAGGAAGAATTTTTCAGACTTAGGAAATAAAATATTCGGTAGACTCAAATTTCTTGCTAAGACTTGCTATGTCTAGTTCATTGACCAAGAACTTGAGCATAGATAAAGTCCCAAGTAACCGTATTGTCCACAGTCAAATCTTGACCCTTGAGCTGGGATAAAATCAAGGGATGCCCCAATTTCAAATGATTCAAGAAACTTTCGATATCAGTTGGGAAGATGTAATTCCATAGAAATCTCAAATTTACTCAAAGAAATTGATTCCAAATCTGTTTGAAATTCAGGCTTTTCTTCTACTTCTATTAGACTTGCTCTATCATCTTCTGCGTGAATCAAAATCAAATCATCTTCTGGTGAGAAAATTTCAAAAGCGTAGCCATTTTGACCTTTATATAATCGATGAATCGAATCTGTTTTTAGATAAGAGTCCTTCGATTTCCAAGGGATTTTTCCACCTTGATAATCAATCTAGCTAGTTTTTTTCTTCCCTCTACCTTACGAGTACGCATACTTGGTGCTTCTTCTAAAACCAGCTTCTCAAGACCTGTTTGATCACCTAGTGACAGAAAGGCTGACTCTTCTAACAAGACTTTCATACCGAGGGTTTCAATATAAAATGTTTCATTTAATTTTTCTATTATTAACTTTTTAAAGTAGGAATAATCCGTACAATCTGATTTACATTCATAAATTCCTCCAACTCTTTTTATTTTATAGGATTTTTAGAATTTTTTTACAAGATATTATACTCAGATTTACCACTTTTTCACCTCATTAAAAATCTTTTTGAGAAAGTCATGAGTTAAAACTCGATGTTTTAGGAAATTTAAGTAAAATATATCATAAAAACATACAGAATAGACATATTTTCTACAACTATAGTAGATCTGACTATACAGACTATGCATAAAGAGATGAAAAAGTCAAATTAATGTTCAGAAGACGTCTATTCAGAGATCGTTTAGCGTACTAGCTAGGTTAATCCACTCTAAAAATAGATCCCTTTATCTAGAATTAAATTCATAACATCTAGCTAAACTAGGAAAATTTCTTCATTGGCTACTCAAAGACACTTTTTGAGGTCTCTAGATAAGATTGACGATAGTCAGTATGAATACTAAAAAGTAAGAGATGTCTGACGTGGGTCTAATAGATCTATAAAGTATATATCTCAAGATAAAACTAGATACTCTATACTTATATGTAAACTGCTTATAAAACAAGATAGATAAAACACCCTTTTAGTAGCTTTATGAATTTTCAGACGACTGTTAGCAATACAGATCAGCTAGTATAACTAATTACTTTTTACAAGTGAGAAAATTAGTTATTTTCAACTTTTTCATCGTATTTTTGGTTTTAGTGTTGTACCTGAGTTAATAATGGTACGTTTTTTTGGACTAGAGGAAGGTCTGTACGATTGTAAACTGTACGCCATGGTTCCCAAGCAAGACCTGTTTTTTCCTTGAATCTTCACGCGTAGGTTACGTACATTTCCTTTAAATTGAAGTTCAGTTTGGAAGCCAGCTGTTCTGTTTTTACCATTATCTTCCCATTGACGTGAGCGAATGCTTTCAACTCCATCCTTATCATAAGTTACTTCATCCCAGTAAACATAGTAACGAGCGATATAAGCTCCCTTATGTTGTAAATTGAGGTAACCATTTTTGTATATGAAGTCACTTTTGTTTCAATGTAGTCTGTATTACTTTGAATTGTAGCTACTTGATTATCTTTCAAGAATGCAGTCTTATAAGAAATTGGAACAGCAGGGTTTTGCGTACTGAAAGTAGCTCCTTCTTGAATCAATTTCTTCAAATCTTCTACATGTACCTGTCACAACACGTGCAGCGCCATCAGCATTTCCACCTACGATTGAAACTGTTACAGTTGTATTCTTCAAGACACGTGCCCATTCAGATTCTGGTTTAATAGGCACTCCTTTGATTACAGCATTGATTGCTGCTTTCAACTCGGTACTCTTGCTTGTTGTTTCAAACTTAACATACATTTGACGTCCGTATGACACGCTTGATACATATACAGGAGGAGTATTTTCATCAATTCCACGTGCTTTCAATTGATCAACTGTTACTCCTGGAGCAAATACATCTGATGGATTTTTTGGAGCATCAAAGTTAGCAGTATAGTAAACTTGTTTAAAATCAACTACCTCAATTTGTTTTTTTCACCTTTATTGAACAGCTTCAAAATCAATTTTTCAAATTAACTCCGACTTTTTTTCAAAGTCACTTCCGAATTTTGCTTTTAATTGATTCATGCTGTAAGCAGAAGTTGATTCGTATTGCATACGTGCTGGAGCAGGATTTTTCGCAGCATATTTTTCATGCCAACGATTTAACAAGGTATTCACACCTTCCTGCATACCACTTGCAGTTGGATTAGCATCTACATAGCTATCTCCGCCTACCATTCCTGGTAAATCAACACTAATTCTACCTTTGCTACGATCTAAACTAATTTGTTGTGGTTTATTTTCTAGAAGGTCTTGATTTGCTTTTAAACAAAGCACCTAGGAAAGATATCTCCGTTGCCATTAATGGCAACATCAGCCGAACCGTTAGAAAGGCTTTTCTTCACTTTTTCTACGACCACAAATTCATTTCCTTGTTGTTTTGTGCTTGTATTAGTGTAATTTTCTAATGCTTCTCCTCGTCTAGTTAAAATATTTGTTTTATCATAATTTAAACCAAACAAATAGTTATTTAGTTCTGCAGTATAATCTGTTTTTAGCTTTGTTTTCTGTTTTCTTATCTTTTCTACTACTTTTTCTTCTTTTTACAGAACGATATACTTCAACTTCTGCCAAACTAAGAGGAGTTTTAGAGTTATTTAATTCAATTTTTACATATCGTGCATCAACTCCTGAGAATTGAACATCAACTGTTGGTTGATTGTTTAAGCTATCTACATGTTGACGAGCCACTTCATTTCCATCTTTATCTAACAAAATAACATCAAAATTAGATAAACGATCCCCTACATTACTGTCTCCACGATTGTAAATACGAACAGTTCCCACACCTTCTTCTTTTGCTAGATCAACTTTCCACCAAGAATGATCTTGAAAATCTGTATGAGTAACTGAGCGATGGCCGTAGTCATTATCTCGATTACCGTCAACCGCTCTAGAAGCATCTGCACCATAAGCAGTCGAACTCTGACTTGCAGACTTATGAGCAGCAATATTTTCACCAGCAACTGCAGCAACGCTTGGCTCTGTTGCTTTTACTACATTTGTTTGAAATACAAGGCCAGAACCTAGCAAAAATGTTGCAATGGCAACACCACATACTCCAACACTACGTTTACGAATAGAAAAACGAAATCCTTTATCTTGTTTATTTTGAGACATACAAAACTCCTTTATATTTAAACCAACTATTTCTTGAACGCGCTTTCTTGAAACGATATTAGTATAACATAAAAAAATAGATATGATGCAATCGTTTTCTTAAAAAAATTATTATTTTTTTTATTAATCTAACTTGAATAGTTGATCATATATTAATAATTTCACATTTCAAATACCATGTGGTCTATACCAATAAAAACAAGAAAACGACCAGGCTTAAAGTCCCTATCAGTTGGGAATCAGCACTGTTCGTTTTTGTATATAATCAAATTCAACTCTTAAATCTATAGCTTAACAAATTTCTCAATGAAAAGCTTTTCATTGTTTTTTATCATTTCTTAGATTCAAATTCTGTATAAGCTTCCTGAAGATAAGCATCAAAAACTTCTTCATCTGAAATGGTATCTGATATGAAGCTTCCATTGCTTGTTCGTTCTGACAGATTCAATTCTTGCAATCGGCTTTGATAGATTGTTCCTTTGTTGGATTGGACAAACAGAGTTTGGTCGTTCTCTTCCACTTCTGTACTAAAGAGATCACCGACGAAGCCTTGTTCTACAACTGCACCTGCTAAGAAGACACGATGCGGTTTGTTTTTTAACTCACGCAAGACTTGTAATCCTCGTTTGGCACGGCTGGTTGCTGGAATTTCGTCAATAGAAACACGTTTCAAGCTTCCACGTTGGGTCAAAAGGTAGAAGGATGAGGTATTACAGATAAAGGCAGATTGGAGAACATCATCTTCTTTCAGGTTCATAGCTTTGACACCTGCAGCCTTAGCACCGACAACTGGAACCTCTTCGATATTGAAACGAAGGGCATAACCGTTTTGGCTAATCAAGAGAACATCATCCAGTTTAATCGGAGCCACTGCTACAATCTGGTCTGTCTCGTCTTTGAGTTTAGCATACTTAACCGACTTAGACTTGTAGGTTCTCCATGGAGAGAATTCTTTGCGTTCTACACGCTTGATTTGACCGAGACGAGTCGCAGTAAAGTAGGTTGTCGCATCATCAAACTGATCTACCACTTCTACATAAAGGATTTCTTCGTTAGTTTCAAAGTTTGTAATGATCTGGCTCAGATGCTCTCCGATATCCTTCCAGCGAATATCTGCCAATTCATGAATTGGTCGATAAATGACATTTCCAAGTGTCGTGAACATCAAAAGATGCTGGGTTGTCTTGACAGATTGAACAAAGATCAGACGATCATCATCACGCTTGCCAATTTCTTCCAAGGTGGAAGCCGCAAAGGAACGAGGGCTGGTACGTTTGATATAGCCTGCCTTAGTCACACTGACATATGTATCCTCTTCAGCGATCAAACTAGCAGTATCAATCTCGATTACTTTCGCAGTATCTTCCAGAGAACTCAAACGCGGAGTCGCAAACTTCTTCTTAACCTCACGAAGCTCTTTCTTCATGAGATTGTACATAGTCCGCTCATCACCGATAATAGCCGCCAGCATGGCAATCTTTTCACGAAGCTCTGCTTCTTCTTCCTGCAAGACAACGACATCCGTATTGGTCAAACGGTAGAGTTGCAAGGTAACGATGGCCTCAGCCTGTTCTTCTGTAAAATCATAGCTGACTTTGAGGTTTTCCTTGGCGTCAGCCTTATTCTCAGAAGCACGGATAAGCGCAATGACTTCGTCCAAAATCGAAATCACACGAATCAAACCTTCAACGATATGGAGACGCTTTTCAGCCTTTTCCTTGTCAAAGCGTGAACGCGCCAAAATCACTTCACGACGGTGGGCGATGTAGCTAGATAAGATTGGAACAATTCCAACCTGACGAGGGGTGAAATTGTCAATCGCCACCATGTTAAAGTTGTAATTGATTTGCAGGTCTGTGTACTTGAAGAGATAGTTAAGAACCAGCTCTGTATTAGCGTCTTTCTTGAGTTCGATAGCGATACGAAGACCGTCACGGTCAGACTCATCACGAACTTCAGCGATACCTGCTACCTTGTTATTGATACGGACTTCATCGATTTTCTTGACTAGATTAGCCTTATTGATTTCATAAGGAATCTCAGTGATAACGATTTGTTCCTTACCACCTTTTAGCTTTTTCAATCTCAGTCTTAGAACGAACAACCACGCGCCCTTTCCCAGTTTCATAGGCCTTTCTTGATTTCATCACGCCCCTGAATGATTCCTCCTGTCGGAAAATCTGGTCCCGGCAAGAATTCCATGAGTTTGTCAACTTTAGCAGTAGGATGATCAATCATATAAACCGCCGCGTCAATAACCTCAGCTAAATTATGTGGAGGAATATCCGTCGCATATCCAGCCGAAATCCCAGTCGAACCATTAACCAAGAGGTTTGGAAAGGCTGCTGGTAAGACAGTGGGTTCTTTCTCGGTATCGTCAAAGTTCCAAGCAAAAGGAACTGTCTTTTTCTCGATATCTTGAAGAAGGTAACCAGCAATCTCTGACAAACGCGCCTCAGTATAACGCATAGCCGCAGGCGGATCTCCGTCCATAGAACCGTTATTACCGTGCATTTCAACTAGAATCTCACGATTTTTCCAGTCCTGTGACATACGCACCATGGCATCATAGATAGAAGAGTCCCCGTGTGGGTGGAAATTCCCCATAATGTTACCGACAGACTTAGCCGACACGATAGCTCTTGTCAAAGGTATTGCCATCCTTATTCATCGAATAAAGAATGCGACGCTGAACCGGCTTCAATCCATCACGAATGTCTGGCAAAGCCCGGTCTTGAATGATGTACTTGGAGTAGCGACCAAAGCGCTCTCCCATGATGTCCTCTAAGGACATATTTTGAATGTTAGACATAATAATTCTCTTTTTATTGTTTTATTGTAAAGTAAATCTATATTTTATAAATTTAACTGTTTCTTTGTAGGTAGTGAGAAAAGAAGAGCAATCCTACTAATCCTAGAATGAATAAAAGATTAATTTTAATAACAAATAAGCTAAGTAGGGTATTAATTAGACCGTGAAAAATGGCGCAAAAGAGGACCGAGTTAGTTTTTTTTTGAAAACAGCAGCTAGGAGAATATTGAGATAAATTGCAAATAGACTGAATAATATAAAAGGCATCCTACTTTGGGAACTTCCAATCACAAACCATAAAGGTACATGCCATACTGCTCAAATACAACCTGTTATCAAACTGGAAATCCAAAAGGAGAATCTAGTTTCCAAAGTTGGTTGCAAGGTGCCTCGCCATCCCAGTTCTTCTTCTCCACCATAAACACAGACTGCACTCAAAAAAATAACAAATAAATTTCCTAGTGGAAAAGCTGGATTAATTTCCTTAGACGAGAAAGCAATAACACCCGTCTGCACGAAAATTAGTAAAAGAAATAAGAAAATATATTTCTTTGAGTCCCCTAAGATAAAAGAAACTATGCTTTTAATTGATTTTTGAGGCAAACAAGAAATGGCTGCAATGGTTGGACCGAAACCTCCTAGCAGATGGAGAAAAACTCCCAGAGGACTTGTTAGACTTAAGAGGCCCATTTGCGTCAGGAAAGCAAGTAATCCCCAACCAAATCCCCAAGAAATGAGAAAACTAATCAGTAAAAAAATTTTGTTATCTTATTATTTTGTAATGGTTTCATTTGTTTCGAGTCTCTCCTTAGCATACTCAATCATCTTCTCTGCGGTTGCTTTGTCATAGTGGAAGCCAGTTTTGAGAGAGAAGGCTTGTGCTTCTCTGTGGAAAAGTTGCATCGTAGAAAACAAAGACTGAGTGATTTTCTCTTTACTTGAAAAATCAAGCAGAACTGAGAATTCCTTCTCTTTCTCAGCAGGTAAGTAGTTAAAGAGATACTTGTAGTTCTTGCCGATATCGACTCTCCCTCTATCACTTGCGACCTGCCAAGCCAAAACCTTCAAGAGTTCTTGCTGACAAATACCGTAGAGATGGTCAGTCGCATAGATGACTTGATTGCGACAAATCCCTTTTACCACGTAAGCTGACACCCACCAAAATTCATTGCAGGCTTTTTCAAAATCAATCTCACTAGCTGGACCTGTCCAGTAACGCTCTAGATTTTGGGAATAGGGTTCAAATAAATGTTCTTGATCTTCTAAAACAGTGAATCCTGCCTCACTATCCACCCACTCCTTGATATGCTCTTTAGGGCAGAGGGTTAAATCAATGCGGTTACCATCCTCAAAGAGCATGAGATAAAGTCGACGGTTGCCTAGAACATTATGTTGCTCAATGTTACGTGTGCCAAACTGGTCCAACCAAGAAAGGTCACTCGTTAGATTATCTATATCATCTACGACATAGACTACGTCGTAATCTTGAAATTCATCTTTTTGAGGCTTTTGTGTCAGTCCGTGAACCAGACATGGCGACAGCCACGATTTGTAAGGTTTCAGCAGTCTTGAAAATTACATCGAGCATTTCTGTTTCAGTTCTCATGGGAATACCTGTTTTTCATTTGATAATCCTGTATATTAGCATACTATTTCTCAAGTTAAAATAGTTAATCAATTATAAAAGATTTAGCTATCCTTCTCTCAAAGTTTTTAATTTCGACAAAATTCTAGATTCATCCATGCTTAAAATAACAAATAAAGTCGAAGTATAGATGTCATCGTACCATTGTTCCAGTTCATCGTCAGTCAAATCCAGATGATATTGATTTGAATTATTGTGTCTTAAACCAAAATTATTATACATTTCAAAAAGTTTTTCAAACGCGATAACCTTTTGATTGTTAACTTTCAAAAATATCTTTTTAATTCTTCAGAATTATTTAGTTCTCTCCTAAACGGTTCAAGGTAGTTCGCTAAAGCAATAAGTATTTCTTTCTTACGCTGAATATTTCCTTATTTGAAAAAAATGATTATACTCTAACACCTTTATCGCCTCCTCAATACTAGTTTCAGATACAATCTGAGAAGCTTCTGAGGCATATACATTCTTTTCAACGATGATCTTGTCACCATTTTCTAAAGTAATCAGTTCGTGATTTGATAATTCTAGAAATCGAGTAATATTATCAAATACAACTTGAATAAATATACCTTCTTCCTTTGTAAATTTTTCTGAAAGACTACAAAAAAATATCAACTAATAACTCAGAGAAAACAAATAGTTGTTCAGTTGTACTATAGATATTCGATCCAATAAATTCTATCATTTGTGAATAACTGGTAAACGTTGAACGATTAGGATAATCTAAGAAATTATTAGAAATCGCAGTGTTTAAACTTGTTTCAAAATAGTTTCTCTTGAAATTTCTCTCCATTTCCAGTAAAAGCCATCAAACTTTTTAACTCTCTGTGGATCAAACTCCATCTGGTTCAAAAATATCAAAAATAATTCTGTCTCGCCATAATATTTCCTATACTAAAAACACTGTCGCTTCTTCCAGCGTAAACTTGACATTGTCCTCAATCCATTTACGACGTGGTTCGACCTTGTCACCCATGAGGACATTGACACGGCGTTCGGCACGAGCCAGATCTTCGATTGTGACACGGATAAGGGTACGGGTTTCAGGATTCATAGTCGTCTCCCAGAGCTGATCGGCGTTCATTTCACCAAGTCCCTTGTAGCGTTGGAGGGTAGCACCTTTGCCAAACTGCTTGCGGAGTTCTTCTAATTCGCCATCTGTCCATGCATAAGCCACTTCTTCTTTCTTGCCTTTTCCTTTGGACATCTTGTAAAGAGGAGGGAGGGCGATATAGACATGTCCTGCCTCGACTAGCGGACGCATGTAGCGGTAGAAAAATGTCAAGAGCAAGGTCTGGATGTGGGCACCATCGGTATCCGCATCGGTCATGATAATGATCTTATCATAGTTAGCATCTTCAATGGAGAAATCTGCTCCAACACCCGCACCGATGGTATAAATCATGGTATTAATTTCTTCATTTTTGAGGATATCCGCCATCTTGGCCTTAGCTGTATTGATAACCTTACCACGTAGGGGCAAGATTGCCTGGAACTTGCGATCACGGCCTTGTTTGGCAGAACCACCGGCAGAGTCCCCCTCGACTAGATAGAGTTCATTCTTGGCAGGATTCTTGGACTGGGCAGGGGTTAATTTACCCGACAACAAGCCCTTATCTTTCTTATTTTTCTTGCCATTTCGGCTCTCATCACGCGCCTTACGAGCCGCCTCGCGAGCATCACGGGCCTTGATGGCCTTGCGGATGAGATTAGAAGCCAATTCTCCATTTTCCATAAGGAAAAAGGTCAACTTGTCCGCCACAATTCCATCCACAACTGGACGAGCTAGAGGACTTCCAAGTTTATCCTTGGTCTGTCCTTCAAACTGAAGATGTTCTTCAGGAACCAAGATAGAAAGAACGGCCGCTAGTCCCTCACGATAGTCTGAACCTTCAAGGTTTTTATCTTTTTCCTTGAGAAGCCCCGTCTTACGCGCGTAATCGTTCATAACCTTGGTAATAGCAGACTTTAGTCCTGTCTCATGTGTTCCACCGTCCTTGGTACGAACGTTATTGACAAAGGACAAAATATTATCTGAAAATCCATCATTGTACTGCAGTGCTACTTCCACTTGAAAACCATTGTCTTCGCCTTCAAAGTACAGAACTGGTGTCAAGGTTTCCTTATCTTCGTTGAGATAAGAAACAAAGTCTTGTACCCCATTCTCATAGTGGAATTCAATCGCTTCATCTGTTCGCTTGTCCGTCAAGGACAAGCGAACATTTTTCAAGAGAAAAGCTGATTCATTAAGACGCTCTGAGATGGTATTGTACTTAAAGTCTGTCGTGGAAAAGATCGTCGCATCAGGCATAAAGGTAACCTTTGTACCTGTTTTAGACTTGGGCGCTGTACCGATTTTCTTCAGAGTCGTGACAGGTTTGCCACCATTTTCAAAACGTTGCTTATAGATTGCACCGTCACGGGTGATTTCAACTTCCAACCAACTTGAAAGAGCATTAACGACCGAAGAACCCACTCCGTGGAGACCTCCTGATGTCTTATAACCACCCTGACCGAATTTTCCTCCGGCATGAAGGATAGTAAAGATAACTTCAACTGTTGGAATGCCCATAGCATGCATACCAGTCGGCATACCACGACCATGGTCTTGAACCGTTAAACTGCCATCTTTATTGATTGTCACATCAATACGGTCACCAAATCCAGACAAGGCTTCATCGACAGCATTATCGACGATTTCCCAGACTAGGTGGTGGAGACCAGCACCATCGGTCGATCCGATATACATCCCTGGACGTTTTCGGACCGCATCCAACCCTTCTAGCACCTGAATGGCATCATCATTATAATTGTTAATATTGATTTCCTTTTTTGACACAAGGAACCTCCTATTCGTTCATCTTTACTATTCTACAGGTTTTCCAAGGATTTTGCAAAATTTTTCTTTCTCCGCTGTAACAATTTCAGTAGAGATTCTCTGCCTTTCTTCTCCATTTCATGATATAATAGGAGTATGATTACAATAGTTTTATTAATTCTAGCTTATCTGCTAGGCTCGATTCCGTCTGGTCTCTGGATTGGACAAATTTTCTTTCAAACAAATTTACGTGAGCATGGTTCTGGCAACACAGGAACGACCAATACCTTCCGTATTTTAGGTAAAAAAGCGGGTATGGCGACCTTTGTGATTGATTTTTTCAAAGGAACCCTAGCAACCCTTCTTCCGATTATCTTTCATCTACAAGGTGTTTCACCACTCATCTTTGGACTTTTGGCTGTTATTGGCCATACCTTCCCCATTTTTGCTGGATTTAAAGGAGGTAAGGCAGTTGCGACTAGTGCAGGAGTGATTTTCGGATTTGTGCCTGTTTTCTGTCTCTACCTTGCGGTTGTTTTCTTTGGAACCCTCTATCTTGGTAGTATGATTTCACTATCTAGTGTCACAGCATCTATCGCAGCTGTCGTCGGAGTTCTACTCTTTCCACTTTTTGGTTTTATCCTGAGTCACTATGACCCTCTCTTCATCGCTATTATCCTAGCACTTGCTGGTTTGATTATCATTCGTCATAAGGATAATATCACACGCATCAAAAAAATAAAACTGAAAATTTGGTCCCTTGGGGATTGAACTTGACCCATCAAGATCCTAAAAAAATAAAACGCCAGTTCACAGTACTGACGTTTTTTTTGTATGCTTATACTCTTCGAAAATCAAATTCAAACTACGTCAACGTCGCCTTGCCGTACTCAAGTACAGCCTGCGGCTAGTTTCCTAGTTTGCTCTTTGATTTTCATTGAGTATTATTTTGATTTGATATAGTTGATACCATCTGCTTTTGGTGCAACAGCTTTTCCAAAGAAGGCTGCCAAGACAAGAATTGTCAAAACATAAGGTGCAATTTGAAGGTAAACCGCTGGCACACCTTGTAGGAATGGCAATTGAGAACCGATAACGGCCAAACTTTGTGAAAGTCCAAAGAAAAGACTAGAAAGCATAGCTCCGATTGGATTCCATTTTCCAAAAATCATCGCAGCAAGGGCAATAAATCCAGGTCCAACAATAGTTGTTACTGAGAAGTTAACTGAGATGGATTGAGCATAAATCGCTCCGCCAATTCCACCTAGGAAACCTGAAATGATAACCCCTAAATATCTCATCTTGTAGACATTGATTCCCAAAGTATCTGCTGCTTGTGGATGTTCACCTACAGATCGAAGACGAAGACCAAAGCGAGTCTTGAAGAGAATAAACCAAGCAAGGAATGAGAAGGCAATCGCCAAGTAACCAAGAAGACTAGTTGACTTGAAGAAGATATCACCAATCACTGGGATATTCGCCAAGACTGGGAAATCAAAACGTCCAAAAGTCTGACTTAGGTTGTCTGTTTGTCCTTTGTTATAAAGAACCTTCACTAAGAAAACAGCCAAGGCTGGCGCCATCAAGTTCAATACCGTACCGCTGACAACATGGTCTGCACGGAAATGAACCGTTGCTGCTGCGTGGATAATAGAGAAAACACCACCAACCAATCCTGCAACTAGCAAAGATAGCCATGGAGTTGCTGCTCCAAATTGTTCTGCAAATTCAAGGTTAAAGACGACTCCAGAAAAAGGCACCCATAACCATAATTCCTTCAAGTCCGACGTTTACACACCACCACGTTCAGAGAAAAACACCACCGATACTTGTAAAGATGAGGGGTGCTGAGTAAATCAGCATAGAAGACACCAAGAGGGTGAGCAAGGTTGTAATAGACATCTTTACTTACCTCCTTTAACTTGTTTTTTGGGTTTGACAAAGCGTTCGATAAGGTAATGAACACTGACAAAGAAGATAATAGACGCTGTTACAATGCTAACAAGCTCAGAAGGTACCTGCGCCGCATTCATACCAGGGGCTCCAACTTGGAGAACACCAAATAGGAAGGCTGCAAAGAGGATACCGATTGGGGAGTTGGCTGCAAGCAGACTAACCGCCATCCCGTTAAATCCGACAGCCAATGATGCCCCTTGAACATAGACGTTCTGGAAGGTTCCAAGTCCTTCAACAGCTCCACCAAGACCTGCCAAGGCACCTGAAATAATCATTGATAGGATAATCGTCCGTTTGGCAGAAATACCAGCATATTCTGAAGCATGTGGATTAAGACCAACCGCACGGATTTCAAAACCAAGAGTAGTTTTCTTGAGCATGAACCAAATGACTGCAACAGCAATGATGGCAAAGAAAATACCAATATTCATCCGTGAGTTACCAGTCAACTCAGCCAACCACGGTGTCTGATAGGTTGCATTAGCCCCAACACGAATCGTAGAATCTGTACTTTGCATAAAGTCTTTAGGGAAGGAATGGATAAAGGCATTTCCTACATACAAGACGATGTAGTTCATCATGATGGTTACGATAACCTCTGACGTCCCTAGATAGGCTCTAAGAATACCTGGAATCGCTCCGACAATTCCACCAGCAATTAAGGCAATCACGATAGTTGCTAGAATCATCAAGGGACGTGGCATATCTGGATGCGACAAGGCAAACCAACCACTAAGAATCCAACCTGCCAAAGCCTGACCAGGAAGTCCAACGTTAAAGAAACCTGCACGACTGGCAACGGCAAAACCAAGACCAATCAAGACCAAAGGCCCCATGGCACGGAATATTTCTCCAATCCCACGAAGACTACCAAAGGCTGTATAGAACAATTCTTCGTAGCCCCAAATAGCATCATAACCGAAGATCCACATGACAATGGCTCCGAGTAAAATTCCTAGGAAGACAGAAATCAAGGGAACCGAAATTTGTTGTAATTTTTTAGACATCACTCTTCTCCTTTCCCAAGTTTCCACCAGCCATTAAGACACCAAGTTCTTGTTTATTGGTTGTTTCTGGTGATACTATACCTTGAATCTTACCATCGTGGATAACGGCAATACGGTCTGAGACGTTTAAAATCTCATCTAGTTCAAAGCTGACAACAAGGACAGCCTTACCATTATCACGCTCTTCAATCAAGCGTTTGTGGATATATTCAATGGCACCGACATCCAAACCACGAGTTGGCTGGCTGACGATAAGGAGATCAGGATCACGATCAATTTCACGAGCAATAATTGCTTTTTGTTGATTTCCTCCTGAGAGTGCAGCTGCAGGAACAAATTCGCTGGCAGCACGAACATCAAACTCTTCCATTAGCTTTTTAGCATAAGAAGTTATATTTGAATAGTTCAAAATTCCATTTTTACTATGTGGTTCTTTATAGTAGGTTTGAAGGGCAATATTTTCAGAAATCATCATTTTCAAAATCAAACCATCACGGTGACGGTCTTCTGGAACGTGCCCAACACTTAGTTCTGTAATTTGTCGTGGGTGCAAGCCTACAATTGAATCTCCTTTTAGCTCAATGCTACCAGATTCAACCTTGCGAAGACCTGTGATGGCTTGAATGAGTTCAGACTGACCATTTCCATCAATCCCCGCAATACCAACAATCTCTCCAGCACGAACATCCAAGGACAGATTTTTAACAGCTGGGACACCACGGTTTTCATTGACCACCAAGTCTTTAATAGACAAGACAACTTCTTTTGGTTGAGAGGCTTGTTTCTCTGTTTTAAAGGAAACAGAACGTCCTACCATCATTTCTGCCAAATCAGCATTGGTAGCCCCTGCAATTTCAACGGTTTCAATTGATTTCCCGCGACGGATAACTGTAACACGGTCAGAAACTGCGCGAATCTCGTCCAACTTGTGGGTAATCAAGATAATTGATTTTCCTTCTTTGACAAGATTTTTCATAATAGCCATCAATTCATCAATTTCTGATGGAGTCAAAACAGCCGTTGGTTCGTCAAAAATAAGGATATCAGCCCCCCGATAAAGGGTTTTTAAAATTTCTACACGTTGTTGGGCTCCAACTGAGATATCTGCTACCTTGGCAGAAGGGTCAACAGCTAAGCCATAACGTTCAGAAAGAGCCTTGATTTCTTTGCTAGCTCCAGCGATATCTAGCACACCATTTTTTTAGTCAATTCACTACCTAAAATGATGTTTTCAGCCACTGTGAAGGCTTCTACCAACATAAAGTGCTGGTGAACCATTCCGATTCCCAAGCTAGCCGCTTTAGATGGTGAATCGAGATTGACAACTTGACCGTTGACCACAATTTCACCACTAGTTGGTTCAAGAAGCCCTGCTAACATGTTCATGAGCGTGGACTTACCAGCCCCATTTTTCTCCTAAAAGTGCATGAATTTCACCTTTTCGTAGGTGCAGGTTGATTTTGTCGTTGGCAACAAATTCACCAAACACCTTGGTAATATCACGCATCTCAATGACATTTTCGTGTGCCATGTGCTCTTCCTTTCAGAGTCTTATTTTTATTTCAATAAAACTTGCTATTTTATCTAGTAGCAGCTTTTACTGAGACAAAATGACTTTGTCTCAACTCTTAAAAAGCGGCCGAGGGCCGCTTCCTAAGAAATGACTTCCATCCATTATTTTGCAGGAACTTTTACGCTTCCATCAAGGATTTTAGCTTTAGCATCTTCGACAGCTTTTTTACCTTCTTCTGAAAGGTTTGTTACTGCCAAGTCAACCCTTTATCTTTCAATGAGTAAACGATCACTTGACCGCCAGGGAATTCACCTTTTTCTGCCTTGTTAGAAATATCTTTTACAGTTGTACCAACTTGTTTCAAAGTAGATACAAGAACAAAGTTTGATTCTTTACCATCTTTAGAAGTGTATTTACCTTCTGCTTCTTGGTCACGGTCAACACCGATAACCCAAACTTTTTCATTTTCAGGACGACTTTCGTTAAGTGATTTTGCTTCTGCAAAGACACCTGCACCTGTACCACCAGCTACTTGGTAAACAACGTCTGCACCAGCTGCGTATTGTGCTGCTGCAATTGTTTTACCTTTGGCATTATCACCAAATGAACCAGCATAGTCAACTTGTACTTTGATAGATGAATCTACTGAGGCAACACCTGCCTTGAAACCAGCTTCAAAACGAGAGATAACTTCTGACTCAATGCCACCTACAAAACCAACTTGTTTTGTCTTAGTTGTTTTAGCTGCTGCAACACCTGCAAGGTAAGCAGATTCATTATCAGCAAATGTTACGCTCACAACATTATTCTTTTGGTCTTTAATCACATCATCAATCAAGACATAGTTCAAGTCAGAGTGCTCTTTTGCTGCTTCTTCAACTGCATTGTGAAGGGCAAAACCAACACCAAAGATTAGGTTATAGCTTCCAGCCGCTTGTTGCAAGTTGTTAGCGTAGTCAGCTTCACTTGTTGATTGGAAGTAAGTGAAACCTTTATCTTTTGCAAGATTGTGTTCTTTACCCCAAGCCTGCAAACCTTCCCAAGCTGATTGGTTGAATGATTTGTCATCAACACCACCAGTATCAGTGACGATTGCTGCTTTTGTCTTCACATCAGAAGATGAAGCTGCGTTACGAGAAGAGCGGTTACCACATGCAGCAAGTCCAACTGCTGCCACTGCAACTAGACCAAGGCCTAGCCATTGTTTCTTGTTCATTACTGAACCTCCTAAATAAGATGTGCAACGATGTTGCAAGTATGGATTGGTTGGCCACAAGGACCGTGCCACTCAGAGAGCGACTCAGACTAGTTTAAGTCTGTAAAAGAGTATGGAAGTAACTCCCCGACCGTCATCTCGACCGTCGATTTATCTTTTGCGACTAAGGTCACTTTTAGATTTTGATCAAAAAATTCAGCCATCACTTGGCGACAAGCACCACATGGTGAGATTGGTTTTTCAGTCTGTCCATAGACAATCAATTCTGAAAATTCTCTTTGTCCTTCAGATATAGCCTTAAAAATGGCTGTTCTCTCACCGCAATTGGTCAAAGGATAGCTAGCATTTTCAATATTCACTCCCGTGTAAACACTTCCGTCTTTTGCCACTAAAACTGCTCCGATAGGAAAGTGAGAATAGGGGACATAGGCATGTTTGCTAGTTTCAATTGCTAGTTCAATCAACTCAGTAGTCGCCATCTGCCAATTCTCCTTTTAAAATGGCTACCCCAGCTGACGTTCCGATACGGGTCGCACCTGCTTCGACAAAGGCAAGAGCATCTGCATAAGAACGAGCTCCACCAGCAGCCTTGACACCCATATCAGGTCCAACTGTTTCACGCATTAATTGAACATCCGCTATCGTAGCGCCACCAGTTGAAAAGCCAGTAGATGTTTTGACAAGTCAGCTCCCGCTTTTTGGGCTAATTGACAAGCCACAACTTTTTCTTGGTCGGTCAGAAGGCAAGCTTCAATAATGACTTTAACCAACTTATCACCACTTGCTTCCACAACTGCTAGAATATCAGACTCAACCAAATCAAGATTACCTGATTTGAGAGCTCCAACATTGATCACCATATCAATCTCATCTGCACCATTTTGAATAGCTTCTTTGGTTTCAAATGCTTTCACGGCTGAAGTTGTTGCTCCCAGAGGGAAACCAACTACTGTGCAGACCTTGACATCTGTGCCTTCAAGCCCTTTTTTGGCATGTTCAACCCAGGTCGGATTAACGCAAACACTGGCAAAATCATACTCCCTAGCCTCAGACAACAAACAATCAATTTTATTTTCTGTTGCATCTTGTTTTAAAAGCGTATGATCGATATATTTATTTAATTTCATATTCGGATTCTCCTGCAATTTATGAGATAATTTCTATAATTTCTCGTAAACTTTGCACCCTATCATTTATTTTAACACATTTTTGGAAATCTGTAACTAGTTGAGGTGAAATTTTTTCATTTGTGTATACTTTTGCAACAATTTCTCCCCTTTGAACAGAATCTCCAACTTTCTTTTCAAAAACAATTCCAGTTTCATAGTCCAAGGCATCAGATTTGACTGCACGACCAGCACCCAGTCTCATGGCATAAAGACCAAATTCCATAGCTGGAAGAGCTGAAATGACACCCGTTTCCTGGGCAGGGATTTCCACCACATGGGCAACATTGACAGGACGATAGAGGTCTTCTAAGTCTCCACCTTGGGCTTGGACCATCTCCTCAAACTTAGCCAGTGCTTTACCATTTTCAAGATGTTGCCGAACTTCTTCAACTGTCTTGCTTACATTTGCCAAGCCAAGCATGATTTGTGCCAATTCGCAGATAAAATGGGTAATATCCTGACGACCTTGACCTTGTAAAATCTCCAGTGCTTCAAGGATTTCGAGGCGATTTCCAATTGCTCGTCCCAAAGGTTGACTCATATCCGTAATCACTGCTACCGTCTTTCGACCAACTGCCTTACCAAGTTCCACCATGGTTTGAGCCAGTTCACGCGCCTCATCAACCGTCTTCATGAAGGCCCCCTCACCGACAGTCACATCTAGCAAAATAGCATCCGCTCCTGCTGCGATTTTCTTACTCATCACCGAACTCGCAATCAAAGGAATCGTGTCAACAGTTGCGGTCACATCACGGAGGGCGTAGAGAAGTTTATCTGCTTTTACAAGCTGGTCTGATTGCCCAATGACAGATACACCAATGTCCTGTACCTGACGAATAAAATCCTCTTGGGTGCGCTCGACTTGATAGCCCTTAATGGACTCCAATTTATCAATCGTACCGCCCGTATGGCCGAGACCACGACCACTCATTTTTGCTACAGGCACACCAAAACTAGCAACAAGAGGAGCTAAAATCAAGGTCACCTTATCACCAACACCACCCGTAGAATGCTTGTCAACCTTAACTCCTTCAATAGCGGATAAATCAAACTCTTGCCCAGTCTTGACCATCTTCATAGTCAAATCAGATATTTCTCGAGTCGTCATTCCTTTAAAATAAACAGCCATAGCAAAGGCAGACATCTGATAATCTGGAACAGTTCCTGACACATAGCCTTCAACTAGCCATTCAATTTCACTTGAAGTCAATTCTTGACCGTCGCGTTTCTTTTGGATTAAATCAACTGCTCTCATTCTTTCACACTTCTAAGGATGTAATATCCCTTATCTTTTTTAATGATTTCACAATTGCCAAACACATCTTCCATCTTGGACTTGGCACTTGGAGCCCCTTGTTTTTTCTGGATAACGATTGTCAAATCTCCACCAGTTTCCAAGAAATCTTTACTTTTCTCAATGATTTCATGAACCACTTGCTTACCCGCACGGATAGGAGGATTGGAAATGACATGGTCAAAATGTCCTTCAACTTGTTCATAGATGTTGGACTGAAAAATCGTTGCTGCTACTTTATTTCGTTCAGCATTTTGTCGCGCCAAATCCAAGGCACGATTATTGATATCGACCATGGTCGCCTGAACTCCATAAGCCTTAGCTAAAGACAAGCCCAAAGGTCCATAACCACAGCCTACATCAAGGACAGTCTCTCCTAGGTTGACCTCAAGACACTTGAGCAAGAGTTGACTTCCAAAGTCAACCATTTTCTTGCTAAAAACACCCGCATCCGTCAAAAAGGTCATTTTTTCTCCCAACAACTCCACTCTCAACTCATGAATGTCGTGAGCAGCGTCAGGATTTTCTGCATAATACATTTTACTCATGAAACTATTTTACCATAATTTGACTCAAATTGTAAATCGTTTACAAATTGATAATAAAACGAAAAAGACTGAAGAAAGCTAGTCAAGAAGACCTTTTCTTCAATCTCTTTCAACACTTATAAATGAATGATAAAGCATTTAAAACTAGAAATATCATAGTCCACATAAAACAACAAATTTATTGTCTATAATCGAGCGCATTTTTATTACGATTGCTTAACCTTACAATACTTTATTATCAACAAAATCCCCAACAAAATGTTTAGATAAAAGCCCAACTGATAAGTTTGTGTCAGGATTTTCAAACTTGTCCAAAGTCGTATCAAATCTTCTAGTGACATGCGGAAGAAATAACCCTCTGTAGCAATCCATAGGACTAAAAAGAAATAACTACCAGCAGCAAGCCATTTCGTCCACCGTTTTTTTAGGAAGAAAGCAATCAAGAGCGAACAGATAAAGACAACTGTTACAATGGCATGATCCATCAAAAAAGTAAAACCGTAATAGATTTCTACAAAACGTCTACCATTATCCGCATTCGCCCCTTTTATAAAAGGTAGAGCAAAACTTAAAATAAAACAGAGCTCCAATATGTAACGTTTTAAGATTTTCATAGTACACCTCCTATAAGTTGTGAACTAAAAAGCTCCCTTTATAAGCTTATCAATCAGTAGAAACTATCTCCTACTTCATCAATAAACTGGTCATCCTCTATCTATCTCTATTATACGATATTGGCTTACTATCATCAAGAAACCGCTTTATTTTTTTAGTTTTTTATGGTATGATAGACAAAATATCTAGGAGAAAACAAATGACCAACGAATTTTTACATTTTGAAAAAATCAGCCGCCAAACTTGGCAATCTTTACATCGAAAGACAACCCCTCCCTTGACAGAGGAAGAGTTAGAATCTATCAAAAGTTTTAATGACCAGATTAGCCTGCAGGATGTTACCGATGTCTATCTTCCCCTAGCCCATCTCATCCAGATTTACAAGCGTACCAAGGATGATTTAGCCTTTTCAAAAGGGATTTTCCTTCAACGTGAAAGCAAATCCCAACCTTTTATCATTGGGGTTTCTGGGAGTGTTGCCGTTGGAAAATCCACAACTAGTCGCCTGCTTCAAATCCTACTCTCCCGTACGCTTACAGATGCTACAGTGGAGTTGGTAACGACTGACGGCTTTCTCTATCCCAATCAGACCTTGATTGAGCAAGGGATTCTAAATCGGAAAGGATTTCCTGAAAGCTATGATATGGAAGCTCTTCTAAACTTCTTGGATCACATCAAAAACGGACAAGATGTGGATATTCCTGTCTATTCTCATGAAGTCTACGACATCGTCCCTGAAGCAAAACAAGGAGTAAAAGCAGCTGATTTTGTGATTGTTGAAGGGATTAACGTCTTTCAAAATCCACAAAACGAACGTCTCTATATCACTGACTTCTTTGACTTTTCCATCTATGTTGATGCTGCAGTCGATGACATCGAGAGTTGGTATCTCGACCGTTTCTTGAAAATGCTGAGCCTAGCCCAAAACGACCCTGATAGCTACTATTATCGTTTTACTCAAATGCCGATTGGGGAAGTGGAATCCTTTGTCCATCAAGTCTGGACCAGTATCAATCTCACAAATCTACAAAATTATATTGAACCAACCAGAAATCGTGCGGAAGTGATTCTGCATAAAACAAAAGAACCATGAAATCGATGAAATTTACTTAAAAAAGTAATTTTCCCTTGTCAAAACGTAAGTTTTCAGATATAATGGTATAGTTAGTAAATATGGAGGTAAGAACATTGGCAAACATTAAATCAGCTATCAAACGCGCTGAATTGAACGTTAAACAAAACGAAAAGAACTCAGCTCAAAAATCAGCTATGCGTACTGCTATCAAAGCTTTCGAAGCAAACCCATCTGAAGAACTTTTCCGTGCTGCTAGCTCAGCTATCGATAAAGCAGAAACTAAAGGTTTGATTCACAAAAACAAAGCAAGCCGCGACAAAGCTCGTCTTTCAGCTAAACTTGCTAAATAAGAAACAGTCCATAGAGGCTGTTTTTTTGTCCCAAAAATAGGAAAAGGTAGAAAATGAAAATCGCAATTATCGGATATTCTGGAGCTGGTAAATCAACTCTGGCAGAAAAATTATCTAACTACTACTCCATTCCCAAACTTCACATGGACACACTCCAATTTCAACCAGGCTGGGTAGACAGTGACCGCGATTGGATGTTAAAAGAGATGAGAGACTTTCTCACCAAACATTCTGATTGGGTGATTGATGGTAATTATTCTTGGTGCTATTACGAGGAAAGAATGCAGGAAGCAGACCAAATCATCTTTCTTAATTTTTCGCCATTAACCTGTCTCTTTCGAGCCTTTAAACGTTACCTCACATACCGAGGAAAAGTCAGAGAAAGCATGGCAGCTGGTTGTCAAGAACAGTTTAATTGGGAGTTTATCAGATGGATTCTCTGGGATGGACGAACAAAAAATGCTAAGGAAAGATACCAAAAACTTTGCCAAGAATACTCACATAAAGTCACTATTCTTCGAAATCAAAGAGAGCTAGATCAATTTTTAGATAAGAAAAGGAAGTCCTCCAATTCATAAAGAAGGGCTTCCTTTTTTGCTATAATTATTCTGCAATCAAGGTTTCTAAACCAACCTTCATCATATCGGTGAAAGTATTTTGGCGTTCTTCTGCAGTTGTGTCTTCGTCTGAATTAACCAAACTATCAGAGATAGTCATGATAGCAAGAGCATCAACATGGTGTTGGGCCGCCAGATAGTAAAGTGCGGCTGCTTCCATTTCCACAGCCTTGACTCCCCATTTACCAAGCTCGATGTTCTTTTCAAAGTAGTTTGAATAAAAGACATCAGATGACAAAACGTTCCCAACGTGGGTTGTCATACCAAGTTCTTTAGCGATATGGTAGGCATTATCCAGCAAATCAAAGCTAGCGATTTGTGGGAAATCGTACTGTGGCCAGTCATTGCGGATGATATTTGAGTTGGTTGCAGCTGCTTGCGCCAAAACCAATTCACGGACGTGAACATCTTCATTCAAAGAACCAGCAGTTCCCACACGGATCAATTTTTTTACACCGTAGTCAACAATCAACTCACGCGCATAAATCGAAATGGATGGCATTCCCATCCCAGTTCCCATGACAGATACACGGTGCCCCTTGTAAGTACCAGTGTAACCAAACATGTTACGCACTTCGTTAAAACAAACAGCATCTTCAAAGAAATTCTCCGCAATAAACTTAGCACGAAGAGGATCCCCAGGAAGAAGAATTTTATCAGCAATTTCACCCTGCTGAGCAGCAATATGGATAGACATAATTTATGATACAAAGAGCGATCAGAAAACGACTGAAAATCAGGAATCTGACGAGAAATCCTGATTTCTCAGTCAGATTATCTATTTTCCGAGTTTTCTGCTCGTGTTCAAATTAGAACACACGCTCTACCTTTCTTTATTAAATTTGATATTTAAAAAGATACCAAACCCGTTAAAGCGAAGGGAAAATAGAAGTTGGGTGCAGTGAGTGATGCTCGCTAACCAGACTATCTTTTTCCCACTGCTTTTAGGGTGAGTTCAATTCCTTTCTTTTTAAATTTTGATTATATAGAAGAGAATAGCCCGGATTCAATTCAAGCCCTGAACTACCCCTACTTTCTGATTTTTAGAAAAGTTTCTCCGCTCGTGTTCAAATTAAAACACACACTCTACCTTTCTTTATTAAATTTGATATTTTAAAAGATACCAAACCCGTTAAAAAAACGAAGGGAAAATAGGAGTTGAGCGCAGTGAGCGATGCTCGCTAGACCAATTATCTTTTTCCCCACTGCTTTTTAGGGTAAGTTCAATTCCTTTCTGTTTAATTTTGTTCTTTTTCAGAGTTCTACCTGAATTCTATTCAAGCTCAGCTAGTGCTTTCTTATAAACTAGACAAACTAACTGTCATTGTACCATCAGATTACAAGACATCATCGTCACTCACCTTAGAATTCAATGTTGTTCCCCAGTGAGTGATTTTTCGATGTGGTTGGGCCAGGAGAGGTCTGTTGTCATAGATTGTTTGCCATCTATTCCAGATAAGACCTGTTCTCTTTTCAATCTTAATTCGAAGATTACGCATATTAGACTTAACTGGGAGATTGAGGATAGAGCCTGCGGTCTGATTGCGCCCATTCCCCTTCCCAAGAACGACTTCGGACAACTGATTGGCCATCTTTATCTACTGTAACTTCTTCCCACGATATTGAATAACGTGCAATATAAGCACCACTATGCTGAATAGTTAGAGTTTTATCTTTTACAGGAGTGTAGTTTAACAGTTGTACAGGCTTAGAAGCTTGCGCAGTTACATTATTTTTAGCTACAAACCGAAAAACTTCTACTTCTGCAAGGTTGAGAGCTTGATTTTTTTGACGCAATTGAATGCGAACACGGCGACCTAATTTACCATTCAACTGGAGATCTAAACTGCTTCCTTCTAAACGAGAAACATATTGTCTAGCAACTTCTGTCCCTTTTTCATCATATAAAATCACATCAAAGTCTGACAGACGTTTAGAAAGTTCTCCATCCCCACGGTTATGAAGGCGAACAAGTCCTACCTGTTCTGTACGACCTAAATCAACTTCCCACCAAGGTTGGTTTTCAAATTTTGTATGAGTAATTGATTGCTGGCTATAACTACTATTGGTATTGCCATCCAAGGCACGACTAGCATCTCCTCCAAAATCAGTAGAACTTTGCTTAGCTTGTTTTTTCCAAGCGATATTCTCAGCACGATATACTTGGACTTCTGCGAGACTAAGAGCATTGTAACCATCTAACTCGATACGTACAAAACGAGCTTTTTATAATCAATTGAAATCTGAGCGAAACTATCTCGCAAGTATGCAATGCGCTTTCTTTCAATTTCTTTTCCAGAACTATCCAAAAGAATCACATTAAAATTAGTCAGTCTATCTTGAGCAGCATCTGTTCGATTGTAAATATTAATCTGGCGAATCGTTTCTTCCTTATCTAAATCGACTTGCCACCAAGGCTTAGATTGAAAATCTGTATGAGTGACAGAATGATGTCCGTAATTTCCATCTAATTTCCCATCAACTGCTCTTCTAGCATCTCCTCCAAAAGCTGTCGAACTTTGGGTAACTCGTTTCCCTAGAGCTATATTTTCAAGAGGTTCAGCGCTTGGTTGACTAGATGACAAAGAGACTTGTTGTTTCTTAAAGAAATAAACTTTGTCCAGTTTTGGATCACGGTAACCCTGTTTATCAAGCGTATCACGTTTTCCAATATTAAAATTCGGAATAGCATTCATTCTACTTTCAAAATAACCACGCGAACGGTGCTTTGAAACTAGAGTTACCTGTAAAAGTTACGATATCATTATCATTACGAATCAAAGATGTCACAACATTATCATTATCGACCACATAATGTTTTATTTTACCAGACAAAGCCAACTTACGACTTTCTAACCCTACATCCCAGAAACCATTCTTAGCATTCCAAATAGTTCGAGAAGTAATTACTTTAGGAGCGCTAAATGTCGTAACTTTTTCAAAACATTATTATAAAAAAAGTAGGATATTTCTGATAGGCTTCAACTGCCGCTATTTGAGCTAAGTAGCCTCCTAAAGAATGCCCTGTCATATACAGATTGGTTATAGTGGAATCCTGCGCCAGTTCTTTTACAACATCACGGATATCATCCGCTTGTGCAGGTTTATTTCCTCCAAACAAAACAAAATCTGCACTTAAATCTTTCGCATCATTCAGTCTTGTTCCACGTATAGCCAACATTTGAACAGTATTGTCTTTCAAATAAGGAAGATCACTCTTAGTTTCAAACAAAAAGCATCCATCCCACTTGCTGTATGATAAGCCTTTTTCATCTTCCAAAATGGTGCCAGTTCATTGTGCATCATTTTATATTCTTGACGATTCAAGTAAAGACTCGGAAATGGATTTTTATGATCTAGAATTTTTTCGATATAGTCATCATCTCGATAGGATAATTCCATAAAGAGAAGAGCATCTCGATCTGTAACATACCATTGTTTCTTATTATCATCTTCTCCATCCGCTAATCCATCCCCATCACTGTCTGCTAGTAATGGATGACTGTTATATCCTAGATAGTCCTTACCATCCTTACGATAAACATAAAGCTCATCCTTATTTTTGATACCATCCTGATCATCATCACCTTCTAAATCAAGGACTTTTTCACCATAAAGAGAATTGTCAAGCAGATCATTTTCTGAGTGCAGTTCTCCTTTTGAGATTTTCAAAAGATCTTCTGCTGTCACAGGACGAGAAGTTGTAGACTCATCCTTTAAATTTTCCTCTTTATTCACTTCTTCAGGAACTAGAGCAGGCTCTGTTTTATGAGATTCCAGCTTTTCTTCTTCCTTCTGATTTTTAAGGACTTCTTTTGTTTCTGGAGTTGGTTGGATAACTGCTACTCTTTCCTCTATAAGAGGTCTTTCCTGTTTTTTATCAGTATTTTCTAGTTTTGTCGGACCATCCGTTTCATTTACTACTACAGGAGTCTCATTTTGCACAACTGGACTTCCTTCATTGGCAGAAATTCCTGTCGGTGCTAAAAAAGCAAAGCCAACTGCAACAGATACAACTCCGATACTTAATTTTTATGCCAAAAACGCATCATTCGTTGACCGATTTTCATTCTTTTTTACTTTCTTTTTATTTTTCCCCTATTTGCCAATCAGATTACTAACCCTATATGCTATTTTTGTTTTTACAAGTAATTTCTCATAATTGATAAATAAGCATGTGATAAATTTTTTTGCTAAAAATATAGTAGTTGATTAGATTTTTGTTCATCTTTTTAATCACAACAAACCTAATCTTCTCTACTAAAGGTGATGAGAGCTAAAACCTTCCTCTCTAGTCTAATCCCACCGCCATTTTTTTACAATTCAGCAAGAATGGCTTTAAGCAAGCCTTTTGAAGTCATCTTTGACACGTTCAGTTACTTCTACCACTTCCTCGTGGTTGAGTTCTTCTTGGAAACCAGCCGCAAAGTTAGTAATACATGAAATTCCCAGAACTTTTAAACCTGAGTGGGCTGCCACAATCACTTCAGGAACAGTAGACATACCAACGGCATCTGCTCCCAGTGTCTTATAGGCACGAATTTCTGCTGGTGTTTCATAAGTTGGACCAGTCACACCAATATAGACACCTTCATCAAGCTTGATACCAAGTTTTTCAGCCACTTCATGGGCAGTAGCACGGTATTCTGGTGTGTAGGCTTTAGACATATCTGGGAAACGAGGACCAAAGTCATCCAAGTTTTCACCCATCAATGGGTTTTGCCCCGTCATGTTGATATGGTCTGAGATAGCCATCAAGGTACCAGGCCCATATCCAATACCACCAGCTGCATTGGTTACAATGACACCTTCACATCCAAGAACTTTCATGACACGTACTGGGAAAGTCACGACTTCCAAAGGATTTCCTTCATAGAAATGGAAACGACCTTGAAGAGCCAAGACCTTGCGACCTGCAAGCTCACCATATACCAATTTACCAGCGTGACCAACTACTGTTGAACGGCCCCAGTTTGGAATCTCAGCATAGTCTACTACAACTGGATTTTCGATTTCTTCTGCCAGTTCTCCCAGACCCGATCCAAGGATTAAACCAAACTCAGGCGCTTGGATTCCCTTGTTCTTCAGGAAAGCAGCTGTTTCATTGATTTTATCTAAAAATGTCATTGTGTATCTCCTTTTTTAATTTTTAGCATTTGACCGATTTTGTCAAAGGTTTTTGCATTACGAATGGTGATTTGGCGGTAGAAAGGCATCTTGAGTAAGTACTTGTGATAGGCCGTTTCGTAGTATGATTCTTCGGAGTATTTTCCCCAGAAAATACCAAGTTTTCCAAAATGAACGACTTCATCTTCCAGTACCAAACTGTCCACTTTCTCGATAACTTGATCCACATCCAAGCCCTCCGTATAGAAGAGGACGTCTTTTCGAGCTAAGTCTTTGGTCCACCAATCTGGTAGATTCTCCACTTCTGCTTCATAGTCTTCCTGACTCAGCAAAGAAAAGCTCTGAATAAATGGATAATGGACTTCAAAGAAAGCCTCTAATTTTTCAACCAATTGGTGTTTTGGGGCTGTTGAAGTAAAGAAAATATTTCCACTATTGATGTAAGTTTCAACCTTTTCCAGTCCCAACCCTGTCAATTCTTGACGAAGCTCCGCCATGACAACCTTATTCTTGCCACCAACATTGATGCCTCTCACCAGCAAAGCGTATCGCGTCATCTTATACCAATTTATCTAAGAAACTTTCCCCAATCATGGCAGTTTCCACACCAAAGTTATCTGCTATAGTCGCTGAGATATCTGCGAAATGTCCAACTGGAATCAAACCATTTCCTTTAAAGGCAGGACTATAAGCCAAGAGTGGGATATATTCACGAGTGTGGTCTGTTCCTGCATAGGTCGGGTCATTTCCATGGTCCGCAGTGATCAAGAGAAGGTCATTCTCTCTCATGGCAGCGATAATTTCAGGCAAGCGTTCATCGAACTCATGCAAGCAATCACGGTAACCATGGGCATCACGACGGTGGCCGTAAAGAGCATCAAAGTCAACCAAGTTTGTGAATGAGAATCCTTTTTCAAACTCAGCAAGGCCCATAGTCTTCAATAGTGTATCAATTCCATGACTATTTGATTTGTTGTGACCCATATCATGGTTGATACCAGCACCGTTAAAGATATCGTTAATCTTACCAACAGCGTATGTATCAATACCTGCTTCGTTCAATTTATCCAACACAGTTGGTGCAAATGGAGATACAGCCAAGTCACGACGGTTTGCAGTACGAGTGAAGTTACCAGGCTCACCTACATAAGGACGGGCAATGATACGACCTAAAAGGGCTGGACGCTCAAGGGTGATTGAACGAGCGTATTCACAGATACGGTACAATTCATCTAAAGGAATGATGTCTTCGTGGGCAGCAATCTGCAAAACAGGGTCAGCTGAAGTATAGATAATCAACTCCCCAGTTTCCATCTGACGTGGTCCAAAATCATCGATAACAGCTGTTCCTGAGTAAGGTTTGTTAGCTTCACGAATGACCTTGCGTCCTGAGAATTCTTCGATTTTTGTCAAGATTTCTTCTGGGAATCCGTTCCAGAAAGTATCGAAAGGCTCCGTAATGTTGAGGCCCATGATTTCCCAGTGTCCAGTCATGGTATCCTTACCAAGAGATACTTCTTCCAATTTCGTTGCATAACCTGTTGGATTGTTCTCAGCTGGCACAGTCTTAAGAGGAGTTTCACGAGGAATATTTCCAAGACCGATTTTAGCCATATTTGGCACATTCAAACCAACTGTTTTAGAAATGTGTCCCAATGTGTCAGAAGCTCCATCTGGAACCCTAGCATTGACAAAGTTATTAGCATCTGGTGCAGCACCGATTCCTACAGAATCCAATACCACCAAGTGAATACGATTAAATTTTGACATAGTGTGTCTCCTTCTATTTTTTTTCTTTACTTGAAGTTAAAATCTGAACCCCATCTCGTCCAGCAACGATGACCTTATCAACCATTTGGTTGAATAAGCCGTGCTCTACAACGCCAACGACATGGTCCAATTCTTGCCCAAAAGCAATTGGATCTTCAATGACATCTAAGGCAAGGTCAATGATAAAAGTTCTGCATATCGGTCACAAAACGTTGACCGTCTTTTTCACGGAAACTTGGTTTGTAGCCAGCTCGCTCAAAATGGCGAAAAACTTGTTCTGCGCCATACTGAACCACTTCTACTGGCAATTTAAAAGCACCTAGTTTCTCGACCAGCTTGCTTTCATCCACCACCCAAATGTATTCTTTTGAAGGCGTTGCGACAACCTTCTCCATCAGAAGAGCACCACCGCCGCCTTTGATTCCGTTAAACTGGCTATCCACTTCATCCGCCCCATCGACTGTCACATCAACAAAATCCACTTGGTCAATGGACTTGAGCGGGATATTAAGACCTTCAGCCTGTTTACTGGTCACACTAGAGGTCGTTACAGCTGTAATCTGCAGCCCTTCTTCCTTAATACGACGACCGATTTCTTCGACAAAATAATAGGCAGTAGAACCCGTTCCCAGTCCGACAACCATGCCATCCTTGACAAACTCAGCAGCCTTGATGCCTGCCATTTTCTTCAGATTTTCCACTCAAACACCTCCATTAAAGAGCTACTTTTATTATAACATGTATCCGTTTTTATTTCATGGATACACTGGAAAAACCCGAACATTTTTATTTCTAGCTTATTCTGGTAGTTAGAATCTTAGTTATGAGAACTTGTACATAAAAACAGGTACTAGACAAAAGCTGCAACAATTGATTTTTTTATCATAAAGATGGTTAAATAGTTAAGTACAAAAAAAGGAGAAATAAGATGAACCCATTAGATTTATTTAATCAAGTAAAAGAACTAATCGAAACAAAAAGATTTCGAAGCTGCAAAAACATTTGTTGCAGAAAAATCAAGAACAGCTTGGAGAATATTTCTCTCAAGCTCAGCAATTGATTTCTGGTTCTGAAGGTCTAGATAGCCTCGTTGGAAAGATTAAAGGATTTTTCTAAACATATATCAATTTCAGGAAAAAATGAACTAAATTTTCCCACAATAAAACGCATAGTATCAAGTTTTTGTAAATCTGATACTATGCGTTTTTATGATTAACTATGTTCAGTGATAAACTTGTAAGCTTCTTGACCAGCGATAGCTCCATCTCCAACTGCTGTTGTTACTTGGCGAAGGTCTTTCAAGCGAACATCTCCAACTGCAAAGATACCGTCAACTGCAGTTTTCATGTGGTTATCTGTCACAATCCAGCCTGCCTGATCTTGGATATTCAATTCTTTAACAAAATCGCTAACAGGGTCCAATCCAACATAGATAAAGACGCCACCGAAGGCTTGTTCTGTCACTTGACCTGTTTTCACATTTTCAAATACGACAGATTCTACTCGGTTTTCACCCTTGATTTCCTTCACTACAGAATCCCAGATAAAGCTGACTTTCTCATTCGCAAAGGCGCGGTCTTGTAAAACCTTTTGGGCACGAAGTTGGTCACGACGGTGAACAATGGTAACAGTTTTCGCAAAACGAGTTAAGAAGAGGGCTTCTTCAACAGCTGAATCACCACCGCCAACTACCAACAAATCTTGGTCACGGAAGAAAGCACCATCACACACTGCACAGTATGAAACACCACGACTGTTCAGTTCTTCTTCTCCAGGTACTCCCAAAGGGCGGTGTTTAGAGCCAGTTGCTACGATAACTGTACGTGTTTCATATATTTGGTTATCAGTAATCACTTTCTTAAAATCGCCATGGTCTTCAACATTTTCAACATAACCATAAATGTGCTCAACACCAAGATTTTCAAGCGGTTCAAACATCTTTTCTGCCAATTCTGGTCCACTGATATTAGCGTATCCAGGGTAATTTTCGATATCCGATGTATTATTCATCTGACCACCTGGCAGACCACCTTCAATCAAGGCTACTTTCAGATTGCTTCGAGCAGCATACAAGGCTGCAGTCATCCCTGCAGGTCCAGCACCGATAATAATAGTATCGTACATATAGATTCCTTCTTTCTTGTTGTAACTATCTTTATTCTAACTCTTTCTTGTCAATCACGCAAGGATTATGCCTTAAAAACAAGAATTAAACTCATAACCGCAAAGGATAATACTGGAACAACCAAGACCCCAATCATAATCATATCATAGAGATGGGCTTGGCGAGCCTTGGCTGTCTTATCAACTCCCTGACATAGCTCTCAGTCCAATCCAAATCCCTAAAAATCAGGACGAGGATGGTAGTCAAGATCAAACTCTCGAAATATAAAGAAAAATAGTTGCAGTAGCATGATTTCTCTCATTTCTATCTTTTTTAAAGAGTAAACTCAGCTAGTCCAGCTAACTGAGTTTTCCTTTATCTATTATATCAAATATAAGTCCGTTTGTAACTAGCAAAGAATTCTTTTGTCCGCTCTTCTTTAGGATGGTGGATAATCTCATCCGGTGTTCCAGACTCAATGATTTTCCCCTTATCTAAGAAGAGAATCTTATCAGCCACTTGGGCTACAAAGGACATGTCATGACTGACTAAAATCATGGTTTGACCTGACTTAGCAGCATCTGCAATAGACTTCTCTACTTCACCGACCAATTCTGGGTCAAGAGCTGAAGTTGGTTCGTCTAAGAGCAAGACATCTGGTTTCATAGCAAGAGCACGCGCTAGGGCAACCCGTTGCTTTTGTCCACCTGATAAATGGCGAGGATAATGGTTTTCACGGTCAGAAAGCCCAACCTTAGCCAACTCTTCCTTGGCAATCTTAGTCGCTTCTTGGTCAGATAATTTCTTGACTACGATCAAGCCTTCTTTCACATTATCAAGCGCAGTGCGGCGTTCAAACAAATTAAACTGCTGAAAAACCATAGACAGCTTACGACGTAGGGAAAGGATTTCTTCTTGAGTGATTTTGGAAAAATCAACTGAGAAATCATCAATCTGAATAGAGCCACTGTCAGGTGTTTCAAGATAATTGAGACTGCGAAGGAAGGTTGATTTTCCAGCTCCTGAAGAACCAATCAAGGCTACGACTTCCCCTTTTTGAATATCCAAGTCCAGATGATCCAAGACAGTCTGTCCTGAAAAGGATTTGCTTAAATTCGAAATCTTAATCATTAACGAAGGTCTCCTTTCACATCTGTTTGCACTGTATCGGGTGCAGAGATAGCCATTTTTCTCTCGATGAAGCGACCGAGGCTTTCAATTCCAATATTGACTACCCAATAAACAAGGGCAACGGAGATAAAGCGTTCAAAATAGCGGTAATCAGCTCCACCCAAAATCTGAGCTTGGGCAAAGACTTCCACAACACCTGCACTAAAGGCTAGGGAAGTTCCCTTAGTCAAGCCGATTAGGGAATTGATCAAGGTTGGTGTCGCCACAACGGCTGCATTTGGAATAATCACTCGACGATAAACTTGCGCTCGGGTCATACCCAAACTGCGTGCCGCCTCAATCTCACCAGGATTGACTGAGAGAATGGCTGCACGAATGGTCTCACTAGCATAAGCTGCTTCATTAAAAGCAAAGGCGACAATCGCAAAAGCTGCTGCTGGAATAGCATTGATATTGAGACCAGTTCCCCATTGCTGATTGAGGGCTTTCAAAGCCAAAGGGATTCCGTAGTAGGTTAGCATGAGTTGAACCAAAATCGGTGTCCCTTTTAAGAAACTAACAAAGAAAGCCTGCAAGGGATATAAAATCTTGACACGATTGATTTTCACAATGGCAAAAAGAAGTGCTAAAACCAAGCCAAAAAGGGCACCACCAATGGTCAACATAATCGTTATTGGAAGTTGTTGGACAATTCTCGGAATTCCATCAAAGACCGAACGCAAGCTAAAAAGCTTGCCATCCGGAATCAATTGCATCAAGTTTTGGTACCAATCTGATGCTAAAATCGTTGTAACATTCATAAAAACATCCTCTCCTGATAATGATTCATTCTACCATACTTCTGCCGTCAATGAAATTATTTGCTACGGTCAGATACAGACTTTGTCTACCTACTAGTTTATCATACTTTGAAACAGGGAGGCTATATATTTTATCTATCAAATAGATAAGTAAAAACTATTTCAATCCCAATTCTTCATAAGCTTTTCGATAACCGATTTGCTTAACAGTTCCATTTTCTACTAAAATTGGCCGTTTTAACAACATACCATCGCTTGCTAGCAACTCGGCTGCTTCTTGGTTCGACAGACTTCCTACCTTATCTTTCAGCCCTAATTCACGGTATTTGATCCCACTGGTGTTAAAAAATTGCTTCAACTCGAAACCTGAGGTTTCTAGCCAGTTTAAAATGACTTCTTGGCTAGGTGTTTCTTCGACGATATGAACGGCTTTATAGTCCACACCTAATTGATTTAATTCTTGTTTTGCTTTTTTACAAGTTGAACATTTTGGGTATTCGATAAATTCTAACATGTATTTCACTTTCTATTGTTTATATCTTGAAAATCTGCGCCTTCATGCTCCAAGAGCCAGGCTTTCTTTTCCACTCCTGCAGCATAACCTGTCAGACGCTTGCCTGCGCCCAGCACACGATGACAAGGTACTAGGATAGACCACGGATTGCGTCCCACTGCTCCACCAATTGCTTGAGCAGACGCGACCTGCAAATCTTGAACGATTTGGCCCATAAGTCACTGTCTGACCATAAGGAATTCCCTGTAAATAGGACCAAACTCGCTTTTTCAAAAATCCGTTCCAATTGGAGCCAAGGGTAAGTCGGATAAATCCCGAGACTTGTCTTTAAAGTAATCATCTAAGCAAGTAATAACTGGGTCTAAAATGGGATGACTAACAACTACTTCTATCGTTTCCTCTCCTAGTCCTCTCTCAAAATGCTTCTGCTCCTGCACCCAAATTCCATACAAATAATGGTCATCAGCTACCAGTGATAGAATACCAATTGGTGAAGAATAGAGCATTTTTGCGTACTTCTTTTGCATTATTTCTTCAATTTTTGATAGGCCAAGCGTTCACCATCAACTGGAACCTTACCAACCTGTTTAAATCCGAGTTTTTGAAAAAAATATGTTTGCATAACCTTGTTTTCAGCATGCGTATCTGAGCGAAAATCTAGATAATCAAATCCTTCAATCAAGCCCTCTAAGAAGGTTTGAGCAACGCCCTGTCCCTGAACATCTACTGCCACAGCAATACGGTGAAAGACTAGGTACTCTGACTCCCCAATTTCCCAGTTTCCCTCATAAATAGCTTCATAGACTGTCTCTGGACTCTTGGTCACAGCAGCATAGGCTAATAGTTTTCCATCCTCCAAGGCTACATAGGCTTGACCTGAGATAATATCATCGATGATAACATCTGCATTTGGATAACCATTTTGCCACTGGTCACTACCAGCATCTGCTAAACATTTTTTAGCATCCTCCATCACCTGCATGATGGCATCTACTTCATTTGGAAAAGCTAAACGAATCTCCATCTTTTCTCCTCATTTCTGACTAGTTTCTCCCATCATAGCATAATTTAAGCCTTTCTACAAGCAGTTAAAACTTGACTTTCTGTTTTTATTATTTTATAATCTAGTTATTAAAACTAGATAAAAAGGAGTTGAAAATGAAAACTACCTTTTCCTACCCAAAATGGGCAGAAATTCCAAACATTGACCTCTATCTGGACCAGGTTTTACTCTATGTCAATCAGGTCTGCGCCCCTATCTCTCCTGATAAAGACAAGGGCCTAACAGCATCTATGGTCAATAATTATGTGAAACATGGTTACCTGACAAAGCCTGACAAGAAAAAATACCAACGTCAACAGATTGCCCGTTTAATTGCTATTACAACCCTCAAGTCGGTATTTTCTATTCAAGAAATCGCTCAGACACTTAATACTCTCCAAAGTCAAGCAAGTTCAGACCAACTCTACGATGCTTTTGTAGATTACATGAACCAAGGAATTGACCCATCAAACCCTATTATCCAAACCAGCTGCCAAACCGTTAAACTCTATCATCAAACTCTAGCCTTAATCCATCATACTGAAGAGGAGGTAATCCAATGAATACCAGCCTTAAACTCAGCAAACAACTCAGTTTTGGAGAGGAGATTGCTAATAGCGTAACCCATGCTGTAGGTGCAGTCATCATGCTGATCTTACTTCCTATTTCATCCACCTATAGTTATGAGAGACACGGATTTTTATCATCTTTTGGTGTTTCCATTTTCGTCATCAGTCTCTTTCTCATGTTCCTCTCATCCACCATTTACCACTCTATGGCCTATGGTTCTACCCACAAATATGTCTTGAGAATCATTGACCATTCTATGATTTACGTTGCCATTGCTGGCTCTTATACGCCCGTCGTATTAACCTTGATGAATAACTGGTTTGGATATCTGATTATTGCCATCCAGTGGGGAACGACCATCTTTGGTATTCTCTATAAAATCTTTGCTAAAAAGGTCAATGAGAAATTTAGCCTGTCTCTTTACCTTATTATGGGCTGGTTGATTCTGGCTATCATTCCAGCCATTATCAGTCAAACGACACCCATTTTCTGGAGTCTCATGGTAACTGGCGGACTCTCTTATACAGTTGGAGCTGGATTTTACGCCAAGAAAAAACCTTATTTCCACATGATTTGGCATCTCTTTATCCTAGTTGCATCTGCCCTCCAATACATCGCCATTGTTTATTACATATAAAAATAGGTCGGGACGAAAAATCCTAACCTCATTTTTTTATTCTCTATGATGTTTTATACCCAATCAAAAAATTACTCTAGCCCATTTTATAGTACCTACTAGCGTGCCGTCAATTATGGGATACTGCTTCCCTACTAGTACGTAAATCAGAATGGTTAATACTCAATGAAAATCTCTTCAAACCACATCAGCTTTACCTTGCCGTAGATATATGTAACTGACTTCGTCAGTCTTATCTACTACCTCAAAACGGTGTTTGAGCAACCTGCGGCTAGCTTCCTAGTTTACTCTTGAATTTTCATTGAGTATAAATCATAAACACCCACCCGTTAATAAACCGTACCTAACGAATCAAGACAGACAAATTGTCACATAACAAAAATCATTTTCCAACGTTTTTTTTGACTGTGATTTCTTTAAATGCATTTGCTCCTAAGGTAAATCATTCCCTGCAGCTAGGTAAATCTCGTACCATTCTTTTCGAGTCAGGTTGACATGACTTGCTTGGCTTGCCTCTATTAAATGCTTAGGATTGGTTGTTCCTACCACTGCCTGCATTTGGGCTGGGTAGCGTAACACCCAAGCGATAGCAATAGCTGATGGGCTAACTCCATATTTTAAGGCTAGTCGATTTAGGACTTGGTTTAGTTGTTGGAACTTCTCATTGCCAACAAAATTACCCTTGAAATATCCGAACTGCAAGACTGACCAAGCCTGAATAACCATGTCGTTTAATTTACAGTATTCAAAGACGCTTCCATCACGCAAAGCTGCCTTGTTGCCTTCCATATTGACATGAAATCCTGCTTCAAAACCAGGTGTGAAAGCTGCACTTAATTGTAATTGATTGATAGTTAGAGGCTGTTTGACTTCTTTCTTCAGCAACTCCATCATCATAGGATTTTGGTTGGACACACCAAAGTCTCGAACTTTACCTGATTTTTGTAGAATATCAAAGGCTTCCGCCACTTGGTCAGCCTCCATCAATGCATCTGGTCGATGGAGAAGAAAGCTATCTAAATAGTCAACCTGCAATCTTTTTAAAATACCATCTACTGATTCTAAAATATACTCTTTTGAAAAATCAAAATAGGTAAATTCTTCAATGCGAATGCCACATTTGGACTGAATCCACATCTTTTCTCGCAAATCAGGGCGATTCTTTAACACTTGTCCCAGTAATTCTTCGCAACGTCCACCACCGTAGATATCTGCCAAGTCAAAGGCATTGATTCCAACGGACAGAGCTGTTTCAACCAGCTCCTCAACTTCCTCCATCTTCATTCATTATAAAGGAGAATGTCACTTTTTATCAACTGCCACCTTGCAAAAGAAAAGAACCAGCTAAACTGGTTCTTTCAGATTTACCCAATCACACTTCCGTTTGGTACAGCTGGATCAACTGTAAGAAGGGTTAATTGTCCATCATGTTCAGCTGAGAGAATCATACCTTGGCTGACATATTTTTTCATCATTTTACGTGGTTTGAGGTTGGCAACAATTTGAACTTTCTTGCCGACCAACTCTTGTTCGTTTGGATAGTATTTGGCAATTCCTGAGAGGATTTGACGATCTTCACCATCACCAGCATCTAAGCGGAATTGAAGCAACTTGTCAGAACCTTCCACTTTAGAAACTTCTTTGACTTCTGCGACACGGATTTCAACCTTGTCAAAGTCTTCAAACTTGATTTCTTCCTTGTTAAGTTTGAGTTCAACTTCATCTGGATTCCATTCTTTTTCTACAGCTGGTTTGTTGCCTTCCATTTGTTCCTTGATATAGGCGATTTCTTCTTCCATATCCAGACGTGGGAAAATTGGTGTTCCCTTAGCAACTACAGTCACACCTGCAGGGAAATCAGCCAATTTCAAGTTCTCAAGGCTCGCTACTTCATCCAAGCCAAGTTGAGTCAAAACTGCACGACTGGTTTCCATCATAAACGGCTCAATCAAGTGAGCTACGACACGAAGGCTGGCTGCCAAGTGGCTCATAACACTTGCTAATTGGTCACGATGAGCTTCATCCTTAGCCAATACCCATGGAGCTGTTTCATCAATGTATTTATTGGTACGAGAGATAAGGGTCCAGACTGCTTCAAGGGCACGTGGGTAGTCAACTGCTTCCATGTGAGTATGGTAGTCAGCGATTGATTCAGCAACTACTTGATCAAGAGCATTGTCAAATTCTGTCACGCCCTCTTCATAGGCTGGGATTTGCCCATCAAAGTACTTATTAATCATAGAAACCGTACGGTTGAGGAGGTTTCCAAGGTCATTGGCTAATTCATAGTTGATACGTCCTACATAATCTTCTGGAGTAAAGGTTCCGTCTGAACCAACTGGAAGGCTACGCATGAGGTAGTAACGAAGCGGATCTAGTCCATAACGCTCTACCAACATTTCAGGTATACGACATTCCCTTTTGACTTAGACATTTTGCCATCTTTCATGACGAACCAACCATGGGCAATCAAACGTTCTGGCAATTTGATATCCAACATCATAAGAAGGATTGGCCAGTAGATTGAGTGGAATCGAAGGATGTCTTTCCTACCATATGGAAGACTGTGCCATTCCAGAATTTGTCAAAGTTACCATGTTCATCTTGACCGTATCCAAGAGCTGTCGCATAGTTAAGAAGGGCATCAATCCAAACGTAGACAACGTGTTTTGGATTTGATGGAACTGGTACACCCCATGTAAAGGTTGTACGAGAAACCGCCAAATCTTCCAAACCAGGTTCGATGAAGTTGCGAAGCATTTCATTCAGACGACCATCTGGAGTGATAAATTCAGGATGGGACTTGAAAAATTCCACCAAACGATCTTGGTATTTGCTGAGACGAAGGAAGTATGATTCTTCAGAAACCCATTCTACTTCGTGACCTGATGGAGCAATACCCCCAGTTACATTTCCAGCTTCGTCATGGAAAACTTCCGCAAGCTGGCTTTCTGTAAAGAATTCCTCATCTGAGACTGAGTACCAACCAGAATATTCACCCAAATAGATATCATCTTGAGCAAGCAGGCGCTCAAAGACTTGAGCTACTACTTTTTCATGGTAGTCATCCGTTGTACGGATGAATTTATCGTATGAGATATCGAGTAATTGCCAGAGTTCTTTAACACCAACTGCCATTCCGTCAACATAGGCTTGAGGGGTGATTCCAGCTTCTTCAGCTTTTTGCTGGATTTTTCTGACCATGTTCATCAAGACCTGTCAGATAAAAAGACATCGTAGCCCATCAAGCGTTTGTAACGTGCTAGGACATCACAGGCGATGGTTGTGTAGGCAGATCCGATATGAAGTTTACCAGATGGATAGTAAATCGGTGTTGTAATATAAAAAATTCTTTTCAGACATAATTTTTCCTTTCCAGGCAAATGAAACCTGTTTTTCTAACACTTCATTATATCACATTTTTAATGATTTTCGATAGGGAAATCCATACAAAAACAAGATAGACGAGTGTCCATCTTGTTTATCTTATTCATAACGAAGGGCTTCGATTGGGTCAAGTTTAGATGCCTTATTGGCTGGCAAGACTCCAAAAATCATACCTACACTAGCTGAAACTGCAAGACTAAATAGGGCAACTGGGATTGATACTCCCACTTCTATACCCGCAATCAATCCTTGTAAAAGTATCCCAGCTATAGCTGTTAAGCCTGTCGCAATGGTTAGACCAATGACTCCACCTAGTAAGGTCAAAATCATGGATTCAATCAAAAACTGGATTAAAATATTAGCACGTGTTGCACCCAAAGCCTTACGGAGACCAATCTCACGCGTACGCTCTGTCACCGAAACTAGCATGATGTTCATAACACCAGTCCCTCCAACAAAGAGGGAGATTCCCGCAATGGCACTAATAATCGTAGTTATAAAGCCAAAAAGTTGTTGTACTTCTTGGAAGGCTGCAGTTGCATCTGCCACCTGATACTCCCCTTGCTGAAGACCAGCAATCTCGGTCAATTTTCTAGCTAATTCTGGTCCCACTGTTGGTGTCAAACTGGTATCATTGACACGAAAGACAATATCAGAAATTTCATCCATATTGAAGTTATTTGCAAGAGAAATATTAGTCGTAATTGGAAGTCCACCAATACCAAAAGTCTTGGCAGCCTTGGACTCGTCGCTAGTATAGACACCAATGACACGATAACTAAAGCCACCAACATCTATAATTTGGTTAACCGCTTCTTGAGCTGACCCAAACAGACTATTAGCAAGTTCTTGGTCTAGTAAAATGACACTGGCCACATCTTTATAATCCTGAGCCATGAGACTTCGTCCTGCAACAATTTCATTTTCAACCGCCTTCATGTAGGTAATATTGCCACCTGTCAAGCTAGCTCGCTCTACTTTTTTATCTTTATAAGACAAGGTGGTATTTGTTGAGTTGGTTACATAGTAACTATCTACCCCCTTCAGTTTGGCCGCCTCCTTGACCCAAGATTCTTGTGGTTTTGGTGGTTCAACATGAACTTCCTCTTCTTTCCCAGAAACTGTTAAAGCTGATTGTTTTTGGGTAAAAGAACCGTCTTTACTTTTAATAGGCGAGAAAAAGACATGAATATTCTTCTGTGACTTGGTCATATTTTTATTGATCTGACGAGACATAGAATCCCCCAGAGCCATAATCACAACAACTGATGAAACACCAATGATAATCCCAATCATAGTAAGAAAAGAGCGCATCTTATGTGCCATGATAGATGAAAAGGCAAATTTCAGATTCTGCATCTTAGTTTTCCTCCTTTTCTAACTGAGCACTGTCAGACGAAATAACTCCATCCCGAATAACAATCTGGCGTTTGGCATAAGCAGCGATTTCAGGCTCATGCGTTACCATAATAATTGTTTTTCCTTCATTATTCAGTTCAACTAATAATTGCATGATTTGATTCCCTGTTTTGGTATCCAATGCTCCTGTCGGTTCATCTGCTAAGATGATAGAAGGATTGTTTACCAAGGCACGCGCAATAGCCACACGTTGCTTCTGACCACCAGATAATTCAGAAGGCAAATGGTGACTACGCTCAGTCAATTCAACCTTATCTAGATATTCCTCAGCCAACTTGCGCCGTTTTGAAGCCGAAACTCCTGCGTAAATCAAGGGCAATTCTATATTTTGTAGAGCATTGAGTTTGGATAGAAGAAAGAACTGCTGAAAGACAAATCCGATTTGTTGGTTACGGACCTTGGCTAGTTGTTTTTCACCCAATCCAGCCACTTCTTGGCCTTCAAGATAATACTCTCCACTGCTTGGTGTATCCAACATGCCAATGGTATTCATCAGAGTGGACTTACCAGAACCAGATGGTCCCATGATGGCGACAAACTCACCCTCGTTCACTTCTAGGTTGATATTTTTGAGAACCTGCAGTTCTTGGTCACCATTACGGTAGCTTCTGCAGATATTTTTTAAACTAATTAGTTTCTTCATCAGCCTTCACCTCTTTTCCTTCCTCTAGAGAAGACGTTGGGTTACTGATGACCTTGACTCCATTTGTCAGACCTGAAGTGATTTCTTGGTTGTCTGCATCAGCATTGCCCAAACCAACTTCCACTTTCTTGGCCTTTTTCTGCTCGTCAAGCACCCAGACATAGTTCTTATCATTTTCAGTCACAATACTTGTTAGAGGAACCAAAATAGCTTTAGTCTTATTCTTCACCTCAACACTAACTGAAAATCCTTGTTTCAAGACACCGATTTCACTTGTAACGTCGATGGTATATGGATATTTGGAACCAGAATTACCAGCTGCTGCGGCAGCCGTTGCACTTGCTGCTTCGCCATTGGTTTTAGGATAGTCAGAGATATAGCTAATCTTACCTGTCCAGCTCTTATCTTGGTAAACTTTAGAAGTAAAGGTTACTTCTTGTCCAACAGATAGGTTGGCAAGATTATATTCAGATAGTTCACCCTTAACTTGCAAGTTTCATTACTTACGACATGAACCACCACTTGGCTAGCTCCTGTTGGAGATTTAGAAACGTTGCGGTTGACTTCGACCACAGTTCCTTCTAGGGTACTGAGAACCGTCATGGCATCCAACTGACTTTGAGCCTTGCTTAATTGTGCTGCCGCATCTGCACGGGCATCACGAGCATCACCCAGTTGTGCATCAATAGATGAAACTGAATTTCCTGAGACTGGAGCTGGAGTTTGAGCTGCGGCACCTTCGCCTCCTGCTGACACTGGTAACTGGGGAGCTGAAGCGGCTTCATTTCGTGCTTGATTGAGTTCGTTGATATGACGGTCTGCCTTAGCTACTGCTCGGCTCGCTGAATCATAGGCCGCCTGGGCTTCTGAACTACTGTACTTGACTAAAGCCTGTCCTTCGCTGACCTTATCACCCACAGAAACAAGGATTTCATCTAAATCTCCCTTACTAGCATCAAAATAAACATATTGTTCATTTTTTGCCGTTACTGTCCCTGACAATAAAACAGAGGATGCCACGCTTCCTTCCTTGGCAACAACAAGATGAGTAGCTTCATCTTTTACAGCGATTTGAGATGGTTGTCTAAAGAGTAAAATCCCTCCAGCACCCAATACAACTACACTTGCAGCACCGATTGCTGAATACAATTGCCACTTTTTAGCTTTACTATTCTTTTTCATAATGAAACTCCTTTTTGATTTAAAGTCCTTAACAATATTATACAAAAATTACCAAATATAAACAATAACCGTTTAGAACGAAATAATGACATTTCAGGACTCAATTATTGTTCGGAATTCATTTTTCAATCATTGTACTAGTTATATAATACACTTTATTTTTCTTTTTTTGCAAGCCTTTTTCTTTAATTTTTTTGAACGTAGCAGATTTTTGCAATCACATCAAAAAAAAGATAGAATATGACTATCAAAAAATGACACTCTACTATTTCAAAAGAGTACAAAGGAGTTTTCAATGAGAGAATACGATATCATTGCTATCGGTGGAGGTAGCGGAGGAATTGCTACCATGAACCGTGCTGGTGAACACGGAGCCAAAGCGGCCGTTATTGAGGAAAAGAAACTAGGTGGAACCTGCGTCAACGTCGGCTGTGTTCCTAAAAAAATCATGTGGTACGGGGCACAAATTGCTGAGACTTTCCATCAATTTGGAGAAGACTACGGTTTTAAAACTACTAATCTTAACTTTGACTTTGCAACCCTACGTCGCAATCGTGAAGCCTATATTGATCGCGCTCGTTCTTCTTATGATGGCAGTTTTAAACGCAACGGTGTAGACTTGATTGAAGGTCATGCTGAATTTGTAGATTCTCATACTGTCAGCGTAAATGGTGAATTGATTCGTGCTAAACATATCGTGATTGCTACTGGTGCCCATCCAAGTATTCCAAATATTCCTGGTGCTGAGCTAGGTGGCTCTTCTGATGATGTATTTGCTTGGGAAGAATTGCCAGAGTCAGTTGCTATTCTAGGCGCTGGTTATATCGCTGTGGAATTGGCTGGCGTACTCCACACTTTTGGTGTCAAGACAGACCTCTTTGTTCGCCGCGATCGTCCTTTACGTGGTTTTGATTCTTACATCGTTGAAGGTTTGGTCAAGGAAATGGAAAGAACAAACTTACCACTTCACACTCACAAAATCCCTGTTAAGTTAGAAAAAACTGCTGAAGGCATTACCATTCATTTCGAAGATGGTACTAGTCACACAGCTAGTCAAGTTATCTGGGCTACAGGTCGCCGTCCAAACGTTAAGGGCTTGCAACTTGAAAAAGCTGGAGTGACTCTGAATGAACGTGGCTTTATCCAAGTAGATGAATACCAAAATACTGTTGTTGAGGGAATCTATGCTCTAGGTGATGTAACAGGTGAAAAAGAACTGACTCCAGTTGCTATCAAGGCTGGACGTACTTTATCTGAACGTCTCTTTAACGGCAAAACAACTGCTAAAATGGACTACTCAACTATTCCAACCGTTGTCTTTTCACACCCTGCTATCGGAACGGTTGGATTGACCGAAGAGCAAGCTATTAAAGAATACGGTCAAAACCAAATCAAGGTTTACAAATCAAGCTTTACTTCTATGTACTCTGCTTGCACTTGCAACCGTCAAGAAACTCGTTTCAAATTGATCACAGCTGGTTCAGAAGAAAAAGTTGTCGGACTTCATGGAATTGGCTACGGTGTTGATGAAATGATCCAAGGATTTGCTGTTGCTATCAAAATGGGAGCAACCAAAGCAGACTTTGATGCAACTGTGGCGATTCACCCAACTGCATCCGAAGAATTTGTAACCATGCGTTAATCGAAATAAAAGAAGCTGATACAAATGTGTCTGCTTCTTTTTTAATATCTTACAAATCTACAAAAAAATTATCCAACTTAACTAATAAGCAAAATCGGCTGTTACAGCTTTTTGTTACCTTGTTTTTAAAAATCGGTTGACAATGATTCCTCTACGAGTATAATAGTTACTATACATAAGAAAAGAGGTTAACTATTTTGAAAAAAGCTCACGTTTATGCTATCCCTGCTATTGGGGCTGCTCTCATTGCTGTTTTAGCACAAATCAGTCTTCCAATTGGACCTGTTCCCTTCACTCTACAAAACTTTGCGATCGGCTTGATTGCTACTGTCTTTAGACCTAGAGAGGCTGTACTTTCTGTTGGACTCTATCTTCTTCTAGGTGCTATCGGTCTTCCTGTTTTTGCAGGAGGTGGAGCTGGATTGCAGGCGTTGGTTGGTCCTACTGCAGGCTATCTTTGGTTTTATCTTGTTTATTCTGGACTTACCTCTTCTCTAACTAACAGTGATAGTGGTTTTGTCAGAATTTTTCTAGCAAATCTCTTAGGAGATACACTTGTCTTTGTTGGTGGGATCATTGGATTGCATTTCCTAGCTGGAATGCCATTTGAAAAAGCTCTTGCTGTGGGGGTATTTCCCTTTATCATCCCAGATCTTGGTAAAATTATTGCTATTAGTTTTATTAGCCGTCCATTACTTCAACGCCTTAAAAATCAGGCTTACTTTACTAACTAAAAAAGGATATCGAGTTGTCATGACTCAATATCCTTTTCTTTCATTTTGAAAACCTAGTTGCTTTTAAAGGCATCCACCATTGTTTGAAATTCTTCATTGGAGAGAGTAATCCCTTTGCCCATTTTTAGCATGATCTGGGACTCCAAGCACGAATATCAAACTTTGCAGGGAGCACCATTAAAGCTCACACGGTTGATTTCCTTGGTCCAACCTTTTTCGTTTTCAGAAAGAGTCAACAAGTGCTCTTCGATTTCAAATGTAAATTCTGCCATTTTCTTCTCCTTTTTAGCTTTCATCTGATTATTCGTAAAAATCTTGTAGATTTTAGGAAAATTTTATATAATATTGATATAAAAGAAGGGAGGCCAATATGAGACATAAATTCCAGCAAGTTCTAGATAAAATACATGACTTTTTAAATGGACATGAAGAACCTGACCAGACTGAAAGCAACTCCCTGACCGCTACTATTGAAGAGGCTATCCAGAAGCAAACTGCTGTTCACCTTATCTTGTCTGAGACAAGCTTTACAGGTGATATCATCAAATACGATCAGCAACGCCAGCAAATTATCGTGAAAAATTTTGCCAAAAATGTGAGTCGTATTATCCGCATAAGCGATATTCAACGCCTTCGCTTTGTCCCCTCAACTGTCCAAACAGCCCAAAAAAATAGATTTAAGAAAGAGTGAGATGTCTTCCTTCATCCCACTCTTTTTTCTTAACGAACTTGTTCAAAATGTAAATGAACCGCGATATGATCTCCATAACCACTTCTTTCCAAGTCACGTTGTAGACGATAGGAAATATAGTGTTCTGCAATGGTAATGTAACCTGCACCCAATAAACGATGTTCAACTAAAGACTGAATCATGCTGATAGTGGCACGTTCCACCTTGGCTTCTTCCAAATCCAAAACCACTTTCTTAGTGACTTGTGCAAGGTTTTGACGCAAATCATCTGTCAATACATAGACAGTCTGGGCTGCCTTTAAGATAGCTTGGTAAATCTTATCTGGATTAAATTCAGCAATTTCTCCGTCACGTTTGATTACTTGCATAGGTTTCTCCTTTATTCTTTGTTTTCTTTAATTTCTGCCAGCATTTTTTCTTCTTCTGGTGTCAGTTGGTAATTTTCTAGCAAATCAGGTCTGCGCTCGTAGGTTTTCTTTAAACTCTCATACAGGCGCCACTGACGAATCTTTTCATGGTGACCACTCATCAGAACATCTGGCACGACCATACCTCGATAATCATAGGGACGGGTGTACTGAGGATATTCGAGAAGGCCAGAAGAAAAACTATCATCTTGGTGGCTAGACTCCTTGCCAATCACTTCTGGAATCAGGCGAACCGTAGCATCAATCATGGTCATGGCCGCCAATTCCCCACCAGTCAAGACATAGTCTCCTAAGGAAATTTCATCGGTTACCAAGGTCTTGATGCGCTCATCATAGCCCTCGTAATGCCCGCAGATAAAGATAAGTTCCTCTTCTTGAGCTAAATCCTCAGCATAAGCCTGATCAAACTGCTTTCCAGCTGGATCGAGGAGAATGACGCGAGGATTTTTCTTTTCAATAGCATCAAAGGCATCGAAAATAGGTTGCGCCCGAATCAACATCCCCTGTCCGCCTCCGTATGGCTCGTCGTCTACATGGCGGGCCTTTTCAGCATATTCTCGGAAATTATGATACTGGATATCCAAGAGCCCTTTTTCACGAGCCTTTCCAACGATTGAGTGCTCCAGTGGAGAGAACATCTCAGGAAAGAGGGTTAAAATATCAATTTTCATCGTCTAACCCTTCTAAGATTTCCACATCGACCCGTTTATTTGGAATATCAACATTGAGAATCACTGGTGGGATATAAGGTAAGAGCAAGTCACGTTTTCCTTTTCTCTTGACCACCCAGACATCGTTGGCCCCTGGTTGAAGGATTTCCTTGATGGTTCCAATCAAGTTGTCTCCCTCATAGACTTCTAAACCGATAATCTCGTGATAATAAAATTCACCATCGTCTAGGTCATTCAAATCTTCCTCAGCGACCTTGAGACTGTACCCCTTGTACTTTTCGATAGCATTGATATGGTACATATCTTTGAATTTGATAATGTCAAAATTCTTATGCTTACGGTGGTTAGCGATGGTTACTGTTTGAACAAACTGATCTTTTTCATCAAATAAAGCCAGCTCTGCCCCTTTTTTAAAGCGTTCCTCAGCAAAGTCCGTCACAGACATGACTCTCATCTCACCCTGCAACCCCTGCGTATTGACGATTTTCCCAACATTAAAGTAGTTCATCTTGTCTCCTGTACTCTTTTTCTTTCCATCTTATTCTGACAATTCTCGAATAATAGCCACAATTTTTTCTGATTCTGACCATTGTAAATAATGGTGATTCCCTCCTAAAATGAGTTTAGTATTGGAAGTCCAATATTCTGATTCTCTGTACTCTTTTTCTCTATAAGCCTGACAAAAAATAAATACAGGGGTATAAGCTTCTATCGACAAATTCTCAAAATCTTCCTCAGTAATCTCTCCAGATATCTGAAATCCTGGATCTTGATTTTCCAACTCTGAGCCTTTTTCTTGCATTATTTCCCAGATTTCTTTATTCATTTCAGGGCTAAATGTTGCTTGAGTTAAGTTCTTAAAATAAAGTTCAGGACCACACTCGTCAATCAGCCTCATCTGCTCTTCCATTTCTGGATAAGGATTTTCTGAAAAATCCGCAAACATGACGTTTTTAGTTGTCGGTTCAAGCGCTACTAAAGCTTGACACTTAATTGGTTTGTTAAGCAATTTGCAAGCTAAAATTCCACTCAAACTATGTGCACAAAGTATATATTCAGAAATCCCTAATTCTTCAAGTACTTGATAAACCGCATCTGCAAGATTATCTAGATTTTTTCCAGCTTGGTCATGAATCGGACTCCTACCTGTGTTTGGAAAATCAATTGTCAAATAACCAATTGTAGGAGGAAGTTTTTCAAGTATAAGTGAAAAATTTTCATAACTTGCTAGCAAACCTGCTCCGTTTAGACAAACTAGCACTTTCTTTTGCTTTTGATAAGTAACAGAGAGACTACCAATTTCTGTAGATACTTCGATCCTCTTCATAAAGAAATCCACTCATTCTATATAATGAATTATTAAAAATCCTTATCCTTTATTTTATCACGTTCCAGAGATTTTCTCAAGTTGGATAGATACTATCTTACGGGACCTACTACTGCTTCAAAAAATTCACCAATAAGCTGATTAAACTCTTCAGGATGGTCATTCATAGGTTGGTGTTTGCTATCTGAAACCGTCACTTGACGCGCATTTGGATTTAGAGCAATGATACCATCATAGATTTTCTTTAGGTGTTTGGGAAAATCATTTTCGCCTCTTACTAATAACATGGGAGGATTTCCTTGATAACCTTCTATCTCATGGACAGCCAAAAAACCTGTGATTCCAAGGTTCAAAAAAACATCTCGCCCAGTTTCTATAATAGCCGTCTTGACTAATTCTCTTGTGATAGGATTATCTGTACACATCTTTGAGTTCTTATCTGCAATCACCTTCCAAGGAATCGTTTTATACATAAGAGAACTATATTTTATGCGATTTCTCTCTTTATCTGATAGGTAACGATGCTGTCCCCAACTATCTACCATGACCAAGGCTAGAACTCGTTCTGGATGACGATAGGTGTACTCTTGAAGTGGATTTCCTCCCCAAGAATGACCAACCAATATCACCTCATCTAACTGGAAATAGGACAAAATAGCATCTACATCTTGAACAGCACCTTCTAAGTCAGGTAGACCAACTTTCATAGGTGATTCCCCCTGTCCTCTAACATTGACAAAGTAGAGGTCAAATCCTTCAAAGGCATCATACTGGTGGGCCCACATCTGACTACGACCACAAGCTCCATGATAAAAAATAATGTGTCCTTTACTTTGCGTTTCCAGGGCGATGATAAACAACCAAATCACAATCTACGACTGGTATAATGTGACGTACCAAAATCTCGGGTTTTCTGTTATAAAAAGCAATAGCTTCAGCTATATCATTTCGCTTCATTATTACACTCTCTCCTCTTTATCCTAGTATCATTCTTTTTATCTATTTTATCATGCTATATTAAAATCATCGTTTTCCAAACTTAATTTCATTAAAAATTTTTGAATTTTCTGCATCATCTAGATAAAGAAAAAGACTGCTAAGCAATCTTTACTTTTTTCTCATCAGATTCATGCCTAAAATTCCAGCAATAATCAAAGTTGCTCCGATCACATGGTAACTATAAATTGGTTCATGGAGGATAAGGGCTCCGGCTAGAATGGTCAAAACTGTTCCAAGATTGCCAAAGACACTGACGGTTGATGCTCCAAGTCGAACAATAGCATAGATAGAGAGACTACCAGTCACTATAGAGGCTAGAATTCCTAAATAGAGGATGGAAAGCAGATAAGATACCTGTCCAAGTGGCGCAAAGTAAGCTAATATGTTCCCCTCTAGATAGTGCGAGGTCAGACTCAGCGTATTAAAGGTGACGAAGCCAACAAATATCACAACAGCTGTCATATCCATAGCCCGATAGCGTCCTCCTTTGGACTTGCTGAGGATATTGTTTATTGCATTGGCGAGAACAGATCCCAACATCAAGAGAAAGCCAAAGCTAGCAGTCTCAGTACCAAAGTTAGCTCCTTTACTGAGGAAGATGAAAACTACTCCTGCTACGGATAAAAATAAAAAGAACTTTTGAAGCAAGCTTGTCTTTTCCTTGAGAAAGGCCGATGCTAAAAGGAGCGTAAAAATCGGGATAAGAGCCTGTAAAATTCCAGCTTCAGAAGACGATATATACTGTAAAGCAAAGGATTGAAAAATAAAAAAGAGAAGTGGATAGAAAAGACTCATAGGAAGAATAGAAAGAATATCTTTTCTACTTAAACTCACTTTGATAAGTTTGGTTTGATAAAGGACGACCAATACCAAAGCTGCGATTGTATAGCGATGCGCTAAATCGTAAGAGGACTGGCATAGCCTAAAGCAATCTTAGTAAATAAAAAAGAAAATCCAATGATTGCTGAAAAGGATATGGCTGCTAGGTAAGATTTTGTTTTCTCGTTCATAGATGGTTACTCCCTTTAAAAAAAGCTATTCTCAAGATTGATTGACTAGAATTCTTTGAGACTGTCTTTCCATTTTAGCATAAGTAGAATCCTAGATGCTATTTCTAGGATTGGTATTTTATGCCTTCTTTCACCGTTTATCTATTACATTAGCTAAAAAGGATTCAGCCAGTCTGATCTGCTTTTCTCGTTCTTGTCTCACAAGTTCTAACTTATCTGCTTCTTGGAGATTCCTTACTTTGATAGCATAATCCACTATTTTCCTTGCTTTCTCTTTCTTATATTTACTAATACCTTCTTTATTAAGAAAAAAATGATTTCTTATCGTCTTAGATGTTCCCCTTCAAAAAACCTTCCAAATCTCGTTCATGTTGGTACTTAATAGCTGCAATTTTGTCTTTCTCAAAGATAGTCTTGGTAAGGTCAATATGATTAATAGCTGCGATTGCGACGGTGTAGTGAATAATATCAGCCAGTTCTTTTGCTAGTTCCTCGTTCGAATCTTGAACCCCTCTTTTCGACCAGAGCGCCCATTCAAAACTTCGGCTACTTCTCCGACTTCCTCCACTAGCTTGATAAAAAGACCTTCCTCAGTCCTAGACTGCTGGTAATGTTCGAGTAAGTAGTCTTGTAATTGTCTAAACGTTAAATCTTTCATCCTCTATCCTCATAAAAAAGCGAGACTTCGTCCCGCTCTTCTTATTTTTCGTCAATAACGATTCTTACTTTTTTGTCTTCAGTTGGGACAGAGTAGACAATCGTTCTTATCGCAGAAATAGTGCGACCCTTACGACCGATTACACGACCCACATCGCTTTGATCAAGATCCAAATGATATTCCAAAAATTCTGGTGTATCTTCAATCTTGATAGTTAAGGCATCTGGTTGTGAAATCAAGGGTTTCACAATCGCAATAATGAGATTTTCAATCGTATCCATCTGTCAACCTACTTTAAACTTATTTTGAGAATTTAGAATCGTGGAATTTTTTCAATACACCTTCTTTTGAAAGGATGTTACGTACTGTATCTGAAGGTTGAGCTCCATCAGCCAACCATGCAAGAACGCGGTCTTCTTTCAAAGTTACTTGGTTTTCAGCAACAAGTGGGTTGTAAGTTCCAACTGTTTCGATGAAACGTCCGTCACGTGGTGAACGTGAATCTGCTACGTTGATACGGTAGAAAGGTTTTTTCTTAGAACCCATACGAGTTAAACGGATTTTAACTGCCATTTTTAAAGTCTCTTTTCTTATTTTTTATTTGAGTGAAATAGCTGAGCTATTTAGCACATGTTCTATTATATCAGATTTCTGACAGGTGTCAAGAAAAAAACTTGACAGACTATAAAAATTCTTAAACCATTTAGAAATTTGTTAGAAGTAGGAAATAAATGTTTGAAAGAAGCTATCCGTGAATACTACTTTTATACTCAATGAAAATCAAAAGAGCAAACTAGGAAGCTAGCTGCAGGCTGTACTTGAGTACGGCAAGGCAAAGCTGACGTAGTTTGAATTTGATTTTCAAAGAGTATTAGAAACATTTTATAAAGACCATCAACTCAAACCCTTCATATCGCCTGAACGTGATTTGGATACCTGGCTCCTAAATCCAAAGCCTGTTTCCCAAACGAAATATCAAGGATTTTAAGAAATGATATCTACTAATTAATTTTTTTATAAAAATATGAATTAATAGATTCTAAATAGGGGAAATAGTTTAGGGTCTGTAAAAGATTAAATAATTTCTATTTTTAGCTGTTAGAAACGTTGGTACATCAATGTTTTTAGAATGCTACATAATAAAAAGGTAGAGTGAATGGTAGAGTAGTTATTGCGTTAGTTCAGCAATCTTATCGATATAAAGATTAACAGATTCTAACTTTCTTTGCGGTGCTAACTCGGCGTATGTGTCCATTGTTGTTGAAATTGATTTATCTTTTTTTGATTTTTTTAATGACCTTTTTGCCATTATGGATAATTTTTTTCAGTTTCATCAGAAATCAAAAAAATTTTTTTCTTTGAATATTGAAATTTTGCGAATGTCTTGGAAAGTCTAAGACAGCTAGATTGTATAGAAATTAAGTCATCATCCGACAAAGAATTCATTCTTTTATTTACAGTTTCTAAATCTCTAAATATAATAGAGCTGAAGCAGTGGTAAAACAGATTTTCAACAAACTTGGCAATATCTCTAAAAAATAATTTCTTTATAGTCCAAGTCGGTTTAAGTATTCAAATAAAAGCAATATTGAAGCGGTAACTTGTCGCTTTTACTTTTCAACTTAGCTAACTTGACCTGCATTACCTAGGTAGCTTTGCTTTTAAATTATATTTTTCTCTTAAAGATTTGATACAGTATGTATTTCTTGTGAGTAATTTTCATCAAAAAAATTTCATATATAATCCCCTATAATCATGGAAAAAGTAGTAAAAATAGTTGTTATCCTAGTTGATTAAAAAATCTCTGATTTCCTCATCTTTTATAAAATAATATATAATTTTTCCCTCTCTTCTAGTGTCCAAGATGTTTTGATTGGCTAGTTTACGAAGATGGTGGGAGGCAGATGCCATACTGAGATTTAGTAAACAGGCTATATCACAGACACAGAGTTCTTCAACAGCAAGAAGATAGAAGATGATATTTATCTGCTTATTATCGGTAAATTTTGTTAAAATGCGAAGTGATTTTTGGACTTTTTCCTTTTCAAGGTAGTTCGTTGCGGTTGTAATATTTTGCTGATTTATAACATTCACTTGGCAGATACTATCTTTTTTCATAATATTTTCTCCTAGCCTAATATAGTCCATAGTATGTCAAAACTGTTATTTTCAATCAGGATATATATCCCCAATCCTAAATAGACAACGGCAATAAACCATCTGCTATATTTTTTTCCAAAAATTTCTCCAACAGAAGGGACTTGTGCTAATTTTTTTGGGCAGAAAAAAACCAAGAGATAAATCATGACTAGAAAAAGTAAGTAAAGTCACTATCAAATTCGCTAAATTTAAGGTAATAAAAATATGGGACAAAGACACCAATATTGTCAGCGCCACAACTTGCAAAAAGTAATCATAGCGACTAGAAAAAAATCAGGTTTTTATTGTCTTTTCGCAAACCATCTTTTGCAATAGCTTCTCCATCAGAATCTCCTAAAAGCAAAACTTTGAGGCCTAGGAAAATTGGAATCAAACCGAGCAAACCTAAAATCTCTTTACTAGGAATATAATTTAAGACAAATGCAAAAAAAGCAAACTTAGCAATATTAGACTAACAGAGCCTAGAAATTGTCCTAAATAGATGTTAATGATGTCTTTTCTGCTTTTTCTTTTGGCAAAAAATAACATTAGGATAATAAGTAAGTCTACGGCTGTCCCAGAATACAGGATTATTGAAGTAACAACATTTTGAATCATAAAAACACCTCATTCAAATATTTTTTTGAATGTATTCTAACATTAAACTTTGTAGATGTCAACTTAAAATCCACCAAAATATAGATAAGAAGTTAGTGTACCAAATATTAAAAAGCCCTGCCATCGAAATGACAGCAGGGCTTAACTTCAATATCCAGATGATATATTTATCTAAAAAAAGGGTTGAGTAAAAGGTAGAGTTTTTTTATTGATTTGTAGTGCGATATAATGAGTTTCCAAAAATCAAAAATCGCTTAAAAATCAGTATTTTGACATCTATTGACGTGTACTGAAATCCTTACTTAACCTCTGTAAAAATTAACTTCTACACCTACAAAGCTTATTCTGACAGACTTTATAACAGTCTAAGAAAAAAAGTAGAGATTCATACAGTATCTAGATTTTTCCAAAAATTCCTTATCATCAAATATTATTAACGAAACTATCCAAACCAAATCCGATGCATTGCTTCAAAGAATTCTTTAGTTGTTTGACTAGCGAGGGCTTTTTATTAAAAAAATTTTTTTTCAAATAATTGCCACCTTGGCACATAAATTCTTGCTTTCCAAATTTAAATGTGATATATTTATAACATAAAATTTAAGTGTTATATATTTATAACACAAAAAAGGAGTCTATCATGAAAAAAAGTCAAAAAATGCGTGGCCTCATTGCAATGATTGCCGTAGCTCTCTTTATTGATTTTATTGTTTTATTTGGTTCTAATCTTAGTTGGGGACCCAAGTTAGTTATTACTGGTATTTCAGTGTCAGGTCAGATTGTAGCTATTTGGAGCTGGCTACATACGAAACCACGGCCTCATAAGATTCAGAAAGATAAGGGAAAGACTATTTTTGACTTGTCTGCTAAGCTTTACACGATACTTGTGTTGGCAGCAAGCATTTTTTATACAGTAGGGATTTGGGTTGCGACCCCAAGCGAAAGTTCTGGTATTAGAGAATGGATTTTGGGGATTGGCCTCGTTATTGAAGTGATTGTATTTGGTTTTTTCTCTTTGAAAAATGTCAAGGAAACTCCGGACGAACGCTTTTATGCCAATTTAGCAAAGGCAGCTAGCTTGATGTTAGTTTTTACATTAGGCGCACTGATGATCCTAACAGTTATCATTGGGTATATGGGGTCTCTCACTCTTTACATGGGTCAAGTCTTTATTAGCATAGCTGCCTTGATTTTCATCTTTGCGATTGTCTACTTTATCTTGGAACGGAGAGGATAAGCATGGCCAAAGAAAGCAAGATTATTACTAATCTCAAATCTGTTCGTGAGTCGACAGGCATGACCCAGCAGGAGTTAGCCGACCTCATCGGCATGCGACGCGAGACAATTCTGCACTTGGAAAATAACCGTTACAACCCTTCGCTGGAAATGGCTCTTAAAATTGCTCAAGTTTTTAATCTGAAAGTAGAAGACCTCTTTGAACTCAGACAGAAAGAGGAAGCATAATTCTTTTCGAGACCTAGTATTAAGTTCATTGATTAATTAGGAATTGAAGCCAAAAGAAAAAATCCTTTGAAAATGTGCTCTTTTAAAATATAGTAATTCTTTCGAATTAACGTTTACTAATTGTGATGCTTTACGGGCTTTCTTAAAACCTGGTTTCCTAAATACTTTGAGTACACTTATGGTATTGATGCCCCTAAGCATCTAGCAGCGCTTGTTGAAAAAGGTTATGCTCTTGTCGAAACTGCATTTGACTCACTTGACCATCTCAATGCTACTATGAAAAAGAATATCCTCAAAAGCAAAGGGAATTACAGGACTTTCTAAAGATGAAGGCTGCAGATCTGGACCAAGCTCTTCATGACAACTTGACGGAGGAAGAATTAGCAAGTCATTTTACCGTTCGTGGCTACAAATTGACTCCAAAGGGAGAGCAGATACTGAAACAGTACCAGGACATTGTCGACCGTCATCCAAAGAAAAATCTCTAATCAAGCTACTTTCTGGTTGACTTCCTCTTAAACTGTCTTGTCACTAATATTTGAAATCCACTTCCTTTTAGGGTACAATGGTAGAAATGATTTTTGAAAGGATTCCCATGAAAAAAATAGTAACACTTCTATTAATCTCAACTTTTGCCCTTGCTGGATGTAGCAGCATCCAACGCAGTCTGCGTGGTGATGACTATGTAGATTCTAGTCTTGCTGCTGAAGAAAGTTCTAAAGCAGCAGCCCAATCTGCCAAGGAGTTAAACGATGCTTTAACAAACGAAAACGCCAATTTCCCACAACTATCTAAAGAAGTTGCTGAAGACGAGGCTGAAGTGATTCTCCACACAAGCCAAGGAGATATCCGTATCAAACTCTTCCCTAAACTCGCTCCTCTAGCGGTTGAAAACTTCATCACTCATGCCAAAGAAGGCTACTATAACGGCATTACCTTCCACCGTGTTATCGATGGCTTTATGGTCCAAACTGGAGATCCACAAGGGGACGGTACAGGTGGTCAGTCTATCTGGCATGACAAGGATAAGACAAAAGACAAGGGAACTGGTTTCAAGAACGAAATCACTCCTTACCTCTATAACATCCGTGGGGCTCTTTCTATGGCTAATACTGGTCAACCAAACACCAATGGTAGCCAGTTCTTCATCAACCAAAACTCTACAGATACCTCTGCTAAACTCCCTACAAGCAAGTATCCACAGAAAATTATCGAAGCCTACAAAGAAGGTGGAAATCCTAGTCTAGATGGCAAGCACCCAGTCTTTGGCCAAGTGATTGATGGTATGGATGTTGTAGATAAAGATTGCTAAAAGCCGAAAAAAAGATGAAAAAGATAAACCAACTGCTATTACTATCGTAGTATCAGTAGTGAAAGCTACGATTTTAAATCTATACTAATGAAAATCAAAGGCAAACTGGAAGCTAGCCGTGACTTGAGTACGGTAAAGGGACGCTGACGTGGTTTTAAATCTAGTAAAAAATCCAAAAAAATACAGTATCCACATTCGATACTGTATTTCTTTTACTCTCATTCTTAAGTTAAAGTTATTAAAAATCCCAGATCTGGTCCATCCAGCCTTCATAGAAGTCTGGTTCGTGGCAGACCATAAGGATAGATCCCTTGTATTCTTTGAGAGCACGTTTGAGTTCATCCTTGGCATCCACATCCAAGTGGTTGGTCGGCTCGTCAACTACTAAAACATTGTTTTCACGATTCATCAAGAGACAGAAACGCACCTTGGCTTGTTCCCCACCTGACAAGACCTGAATTTGACTTTCGATATGCTTGGTTGTCAGACCACAGCGAGCAAGGGCTGCACGAACTTCCGCTTGATTAAGCGCAGGAAAGGCATTCCATACAGCCTCTAGTGGTGTTTGACGATTGCCACCTTCTACTTCCTGCTCAAAGTAACCAAGTTCTAAATAATCTCCACGCTCCACTTCCCCAGCAATCGGTGGAATAATGCCCAAGAGACTCTTCAAGAGGGTTGTTTTCCCGATACCATTTGCCCCGATAATAGCAACCTTTTGATTACGTTCAAAAGTAAGATTTAGTGGTTTAGTAAGAGGACGATCATAACCAATCTGCAAATCCTTGGCCTGGAAGATAAAGCGCCCTGGTGTACGAGCTGGTTTGAAATCAAAGGATGGTTTTGGTTTCTCACTTTGCAACTCGATAATATCCATCTTATCCAATTTCTTCTGACGAGACATGGCCATGTTTCGTGTTGCAACACGCGCTTTATTTACGGGCTACGAAAGTCCTTGAGGTCAGCAATTTCCTTCTGTTGACGCTCATAAGCTGCCTCTAGCTGCGATTTCTTCATGGCATAGACTTCTTGGAACTGGTAGTAGTCACCAGAGTAACGTGTCAGCTGTTGATTTTCCACATGATAGACGATATTGATAACATCATTGAGGAATGGAATATCGTGCGAAATAAGGACAAAGGCATTCTCATAGTTCTGGAGATAACGCTTGAGCCAGTCAATATGCTCAGCATCCAAGTAGTTGGTCGGCTCGTCCAAAAGTAAGATATCAGGCTTTTCAAGGAGAAGTTTTGCCAAAAGCACTTTGGTTCTTTGCCCACCTGATAAAGAGCTGTTACATCTGTATCCATGCCATAGTCCATAACACCGAGGGCACGTGCTACTTCGTCAATCTTGGCATCCAAGGTATAGAAATCACGACTTTCCAAACGATCTTGGAGTTCTCCAACTTCTTCCATCAGAGCATCAACATCAGCACCCTCTTCTGCCATTTCCATATAGAGGTCATTGATACGAGCCTCAGCTTTGAAAAGAGTTCATCGAAAGGCTGTACGCAGAAACATCGCGCACCGATTTGACCCCTCTGCAAGAACAGAGTGCTGGTCCAGATAACCTGCAGTCACATATTTAGACCATTCAACCTTACCTTCATCAGGCAGCAACTTTTGCCAGTCACGATACTCATGAAAGGTTGATTTTCCCTTCACCATTAGCACCAACTAGTCCGATATGTTCTCCCTTTGAGGAGACGGAAGGACACATCTTCAAAAATTGCACGGTCACCAAAACCGTGACTCAGATTTTTAACTTCTAAAGATACTCATTTTAATTCCTTATCTTTGTTTTTATGTAATCGTATATAAAGTAGCCCAAGCCAGATAGCCACCCAAAGTATTGGTCCACAAATCATCAATCTCAAAGACGCGATTAAAATCAAAGAAAAAGTCCAAGACTAACTGCGTACACTCAATTCCAAGACTTAGAAGAAAAACTGAAAGAAGATGACTCGTCTTGACGTAAATTTGGATAGAGATAGATGAGTTGGAAAATCAGAGGGAAAAAGCAAAGAAAGACATTGAAGATATTTTGTAGAAAAATCCAACATGATTGTCCCTAAGTCAGTCACTTCACCCAGTTTCCAGAAAAGGGAGTTTGAAAGGAGTCAAAAGAAAAACCAGGCGTCCAAGATGCTGAATACCTGGAGTTTCCACTCCTGTAGGGAGATTGTTCTTGAGGAGTAAAAGCAAAAGCAGATGATACAGATACTATAAAAGTAACTCCCCAGATCTCAAAAACGTGATTATCAGTCTTCTTCATCATTAAGGATTGACTGCTGCGACTGCTTTCTGGCGGTCACGTTTCATTGTATTAGAACGCAATTGTCCACAAGCTGCATCAATATCAGTACCATGCTCTTGACGAACCACACAGTTAACACCTTTTTTCTTAAGCGTATCATAGAAAGGCCATCACGCGCTCTTTGGGACTACGGCTATATTGGTCATGCTCACTAACTGGGTTGTAAGGAATCAAGTTGACATAGGACAATTTCTTGATATTCTTGAGCAATTCAGCCAATTCTAAGGCTTGTTCTACCCATCATTTAACTTCATTGAGCATGATGTATTCAAAGGTCACACGACGGTTGGTTGTCTCAATATAGTACTCAATAGCTGCAAAGAGTTTTTCAATCGGAAAGGCACGGTTAATCTTCATGATGCTTGAGCGCAATTCATTGTTAGGGTGCGTGAAGGGAAACGGCAAGATTGACCTGAACTCCTTCATTAGCAAAAGTCACGAATTTTATGGGCCAAACCTGAGGTTGAAACCGTGATGTGACGAGCACCGATAGCCATTCCCTTGTCATCATTGATGGTACGAACGAAATTCAAGACATTGTTGTAGTTATCAAAAGGCTCACCGATACCCATGACAACGATATGGCTGACGCGTTCATCCTGACCACGCTCATCAAAGTATTTCTGAACCAGCATGATTTGCGCTACGATTTCCCCATTATTAAGGTCACGCTGCTTCTTAATCAAACCAGAGGCACAGAAGGTACAACCGATATTACAGCCGACCTGAGTCGTCACACAGACAGATAAACCGTAGTGCTGACGCATCAGTACTGTCTCAATTAACATACCATCAGGCAACTCAAAGAGATATTTGACCGTACCATCAGCAGACTCTTGAACGATACGTTGTTTCAAGGGATTGACCACAAACTGGTCATTGAGCTTAGCAATCAAATCTTTTGAAAGGTTGGTCATTTCTTCAAATGACTGGACACGTTTACGATAAAGCCACTCCCAGATTTGATCTGCACGGAATTTCTTCTCTCCCTGCTCCAAGACCCATTCCTGCATGGTTTGACGTGTTAAACTATAAATTGACGGTTTCATTTCTTCTCCTTATTCTTTACTCACTTCTGACGAATGACAAAATGACGTTGTCCCTTGTCCTCTTTCTGAGAATGCTGGTCTTTTTGACGACGTCTATTTTTCTTATCTGCATTCGGTTTTCGTTTGGTTTGAGCCGGTTTCTTTCCTTTTTTAGAAGGCTGGTCTTCTTCCTTCTTACGCATTTTCTTGTCAAATGATGCTCGCTTAGGGGCTTCATTTTCTAGGACAAAATAGGCACAACCATAACTACAATACTCTAAAAGGTAGTCTTGTAAACGACTGATTTTTTCAAGTTTTTCTTCTGTTCGGTCATCCTTGTAAAAACCTCGTAGGCGAAGCTGTTCGTTGCTCCAGTCTCCCACGATATAATCAAACTTAGTTAAGACTTCTGAAAAACGCTGATTAAAAGCCGTCACATCAAATGCATCCTTGATATTTTCCACCAAGGAAAAAGCTATCCCTTCCGTTTCGACCTTGTCCCCATGTAAATGGAACTCAGGACCAGGAAACTTGTTATAGTTGTATAATTCAGGTGCAATTTCTTTTCGCATAGATATCCTTTTTCCACGATTACTTAATACTTTATTCTACCATAATTTCTAGCAGTTAGCACGTTTCTCATAAAAATGAAAAAAGTCTGACGATTTTGTCAGACAAAAATAATACAACCTTAAAAAGAGAAGAACAATTCTTCCCTCCAACTATCATTATTTAGCAGCTGCGTACAATTCGTCTACTTTGTTCCAGTTAATCACTGAGAAGAAAGCTTTGATGTAGTCAGGACGCACATTGCGGTATTTCACGTAGTAAGCATGTTCCCAAACGTCCAAGCCCAAGATTGGTTTTTTACCTTCTGAGATTGGTGTGTCTTGGTTTGCTGTTGAAGTCACTTCAAGCTTCCCTTCTTTGTTGACAACCAACCATGCCCAGCCAGAACCGAAACGAGTTGTTGCTGCTGCAGCGAAGGCTGCTTGGAATTCTTCAAATGAACCAAATGCCGCATCGATTGCTGCTGCAAGTTCTGCTGAGGGAGCTGTTTTCTCAGGAGTCATCAATTCCCAGAAAAGAGCGTGGTTCAAGTGTCCGCCACCATTGTTAATAAGCGCTTGACGGATATCAGCTGGGACAGATTCTACATCAGCAAGCAAAGCTTCAAGGTCTTCACCGATTTCAGGGTGTTTTTCAAGAGCTGCATTGGCATTATTGACATAAGTTTGGTGGTGTTTGTCATGGTGCAAGTGCATAGTCTCCGCATCGATGTATGGTTCCAAAGCGTCGTATGCATATGGAAGATCTGGTAAGATAATAGCCATCTGTAATACCTCTTTTTCTTTCTATATGAAAATGATAACGCAAACATTCACTTTTTTCAAGTTTTTTGCTTAAAGATGAGAAAATCACTAAGAAACCCACGACAAGCTAATCCTGACGCGGGTTGTAGTTTCAAAAATAGTATCAATCTACCTGACTAGCAATCTGTAAGAGTGCCTTTTCAAAAAGGAAACCTTTTTCATAAAGTCCTGTCTTAATCTGATAGTCTGTCTCAATCAAATAAGAAATAGCTTGCTTCAAAAAGCTCAAGGAAAGTCCTCGTGAATCTCTCAGCGCAAACTTGATTTGATAGGGATTAGGATTGCGTCCGAAAAAACTTCCTAGACTACTTGCAATCTGAGATTCTGTTTGTCCAGACTCTGACAAAATTTTCACCTGAGTAAAAGTTCGAAATTGTCCTAGCATGACTGCAATCAGTTTGATTTCATCTTGACCTTGCAAGGTCAAGTCTCTAACCAATCACGCGCCTGGTCCATCTTTTTAGTCAGAATAAACTGAGTTAAATCAAAAATATTGTCCTGCAAGGTCTTGGGAATTGCGTTAACAATATCCTCTTCCTCGATAACAGAGTCTTCCTTATAGGACTGTAAAAAGAGGAGATTTTTCTGAATTTCACTAAATTGAAAACCCGACTTGACGAGAAGATTTTCAAAAGAATGATTAGCAAACTGCAGACCTTGTTTCTGGCTCCACTTTTGGAAATACTGGCGCAATTCTTGTTCTTTGGCTTCTACTGCGTCAAAAACCTTGGCATCACGCTTAAGTAATTTTACCAGCCGTCTTTTGCTATCCAGTTTTCCTTCCGCAAAGATCAACAACTTGGTTGTTGGCGAGGGGTTATCAAGGTATTCCTCAAACGACTTAAGCTCATCATCTGTCAAAAAGCGCTTTTTAGCAGTCGTGATATCGACAAAATGATCCAATATCACGATTTTCTCATCTGCAAAGAAAGGAAGGCTGACCAACTCCAGTTCCACATCCTTGTAGACCACTTCTTTCATATCAAAGTAGGCAAAGTTGAGGTCTGCAGAATCATAGCCAATCTGTTTCAATACTTGACTCTTCATAACTTCAAACTGACCCTGGTCTGTCCCTGTAAAAAGGCTCAGGTTCGGTAAATTTGCTAGAGTCAGTTTTTGACTTTCTTCAATGGCTAGCATCTTCTCTCCTTTCTTCTGATTTTTCGATTTAATTAGTCAATATAGCGCAATTTCCCGCGGAAATCTTCTAGGCTTTCGTACCCTTTTTCCGCCATGATTGCTTTCAGTTCATTAGTAATACGATCAAAAGCACCAACTCCCTCTTTGTGAAGGGTGGTTCCTACCTGCACCATACTGGCACCACAGAGGATGTGTTCAAAGGCATCACGACCAGTCAGAACGCCACCTGTTCCGATGATTTGGATTTGAGGGTTTAAGCGTTGAAAAAAGGCGTGAACATTGGCTAGAGCAGTTGGTTTAATATACTCCCCACCAATGCCCCCAAAACCATTTTTAGGACGAATAACGACGGACTCATCTTCTATATAAAGGCCGTTTCCGATAGAGTTAACGCAGTTGACAAACTTGAGCGGATATTTGTTGAAAATAGCTGCCGCTTGGTCAAAGTGAACAATGTCAAAATATGGTGGCAATTTAATTCCAAGAGGTTTGGTGAAGTAGGCAAACACCTCTGCCAAAATCCGGTCGGTTGTCTCAAAATCATAGGCAATCTGAGGTTTTCCTGGCACATTTGGACAAGAAAGGTTTAGCTCAGTCAGACCACAAAATTCACTCTCTTGGACTTTTTTCAAGATAGTATGGGTTTCCTCTGGAGACATACCGACCAGAGATAAGAAGAAAGTTCGGTTCGGCTCTTTTTCCTGCAAATCCAAAAGATAGTCCAAATAATAGTCTAATCCATTATTCGGCAAGCCCATAGAGTTGATAGAACCAAGTGGAACATCTTGATAACGTGGCTCAGGATTTCCCTGACGAAAGTCCAAAGTCGCTGTCTTTGTGACAAAGGTTCCTGCCACTGAGTTTTTAACCCCTTCCAGCTCCTCTATCGTCATACAAGCCACACCTGCTGCATTCATCAAGCAATTGTCAAACTCAAAACCAGCAATTTGCGTTTTCGTTGATACCATGATTCTGATCCTCCAGATTCCTTTTTATGTCTATTATTATACCATACTTTGACTTTTGCTTTTCAATAAAACCATTTCCATAGAAAAGGTTCGTTTTTTAGCATGTTCTGAATCAGTCGTTTTAAATTGAAAGAATTTTTTTAGAAAATTTTATGTTTTTTTCTTTACACTGAAAAAAATTTTCTGCTATAATGTCTCATGTAATAAAATATGACAACAAAAAGGAGAACGATATGACATCTGCTAAAGAATATATCCAAAGCGTGTTTGAAACTGTAAAAGCTCGTAACGGGCACGAGGCTGAATTTCTCCAGGCGGTTGAAGAATTCTTCAGCACTTTGGAGCCTGTCTTTGAAAAACACCCTGAGTATATCGAAGAAAATATCTTGGCACGTATTACTGAGCCAGAACGCGTGATTTCTTTCCGTGTTCCTTGGGTTGACCGTGATGGAAACATTCAAGTAAACCGTGGTTACCGTGTTCAATTCAACTCAGCTGTTGGGCCATACAAAGGCGGACTTCGTTTCCACCCAACTGTAAACCAAGGAATTTTGAAATTCCTCGGATTTGAACAAATCTTCAAAAACGTCTTGACTGGACTTCCTATCGGTGGAGGTAAAGGTGGATCAGACTTCGATCCTAAAGGTAAAACAGATGCTGAAGTGATGCGTTTCTGCCAAAGCTTCATGACTGAATTGCAAAAACACATCGGACCATCACTTGACGTACCTGCTGGTGATATCGGTGTTGGTGGACGTGAGATTGGTTACCTTTACGGTCAATACAAACGCCTTAACCAATTTGATGCTGGTGTCTTGACTGGTAAACCTCTTGGATTTGGTGGTAGCTTGATTCGTCCAGAAGCAACTGGTTACGGTTTGGTTTACTATACTGAAGAAATGCTCAAAGCAAATGGCAACAGCTTTGCTGGTAAGAAAGTCGTTATTTCAGGTTCTGGTAACGTAGCTCAGTACGCGCTTCAAAAAGCGACTGAACTTGGTGCAACTGTTATCTCTGTATCTGACTCAAATGGTTATGTCATCGATGAAAATGGTATCGACTTCGATCTTTTGGTTGATGTTAAAGAAAAACGTCGCGCTCGTTTGACTGAGTATGCAGCTGAGAAAGCAACTGCTACTTATCACGAAGGTTCTGTATGGACTTACGCTGGAAACTATGACATCGCTCTTCCATGTGCGACTCAAAACGAAATCAACGGTGAAGCAGCTAAACGTTTGGTTGCTCAAGGAGTTATCTGTGTCTCTGAAGGTGCCAACATGCCAAGCGACCTTGATGCTATCAAAGTTTACAAGGAAAATGGTATCTTCTACGGACCTGCCAAAGCTGCCAATGCTGGTGGTGTAGCTGTATCAGCCCTTGAAATGAGCCAAAACAGCCTTCGCCTCTCTTGGACTCGTGAAGAAGTTGATGGACGTCTCAAAGACATTATGACAAACATCTTCAACACAGCTAAAACAACTTCAGAAACATACGGTCTTGATAAAGACTACCTTGCAGGAGCAAACATTGCTGCCTTTGAAAATGTAGCAAATGCTATGATTGCCCAAGGTATTGTTTAAGATTTATTTGCTCAATCCTCAATCACTACGATTGGGGATTTTTGTGTTGTGTTAAACAGTTGGGAAATTACTTATACTCTTAGAAAATCTCTTCAAACCTCGTCAACGTCGCCTTGCCGTATATATGTTACTGACTTCGTCAGTTCTATCCACAACCTCAAAACCGTGTTTTGAGCAACCTGCGGCTAGCTTCCTAGTTTGCTCTTTGAGTTTCATTAAGTATTACTCTCCCCTTTTTTGCCCCTTTTTAAATAAAAACCGCTACTCCTAAGAATAGCGCTTTAATCATGTTTTTAAGATACTAATGTTTACTACTGTTCTGATTCCGATTTGTTTGCACTCGTTTCAGAACTTTGTGAAGTTGATGATGTCAAATCTTGACTAGTTGAAGAACTTGTACCACTTTTATGTTGACTCGTTTCTTTATTTTCAAGATCTTTTGTCACTACTTCTTTCGATTCTTTTATTTCTGAGTTACTTGTATCTCTAGTTGTAGCAGATTTCTCTACCGGAACATCCACTAACCAGGCACCACTTGAATCAACAGTATAACCTTCTGGTGTCTTACCGTTCACAAGTAATTGACCATTTTCTTTCAAGAAGTACCATTTATCCTTGTCTTTGATCCAACCCACAGCTCGTGAACCGTCTGTCTTGTAGAAGTACCAAGCATTTGCCTTTTTAAGCCAGCCTTGCTTCATAGCTCCTGATTCTTCTAGATAGTAATGATGACCAGAAACTTCTATCTCACCTGTCTTCATGATACCAGTAGAATCCATATAGTACCAGGTTTCTTTATCTTTTACCCAGCCCGTTTTCATTTCCCCTGATTGAGCAAAATAATACCATTGACCCTTATATTGAAGCCAATCTGTCTTCATAGAGCCATCGTTTGATAGATAATAGGTCTGTCCTCCAGTACTAAGCCAACCAATCTCCATCTGATTTTCTTTGTTGAAATAATACCAGATTCCATCGATTTTCTTCCAGTTTTTAGCGGAAGCACCAGAGTCTGTCAAATAGAACCAATGATTGTTCCATTTTTTCCATTGATTCTGTAATAAGATACCCGTTTGGTTAAAGTAATACCATTCACCCTTAATTTCATTCCAACCGACAGCGTACTCTCCTGTAGAATCAGGCGCTTGATACCACCAGTTCCCATATGCACTCTTATGCCAACCAGCTTGAAAACTTGGAATCGGCTTGTAAGATGTTGAAATGTTTACTAAACCATCTTGCCTAATATCAAAAACTGTTGCATCATAGTCTTTGCTGGCTGCGTTGATCCTCTCAATTCCTCGTTCTTTGAGCCAATTAACATACTCACTATCGACACCATTTTTCCAAGGTAGACTATCCGAAGTTTGAACAATCAAACTCGGACTCAAATTTCTGATGAAATCCTTGGTATTTGATTTGTTGGTATCATGGTGATGATTAAACTTCATCAAATCAACTTTTCCAATAAGAGGACCATACTTGTCTTCTGCTCCATGAACATTATCTAAGTCGCCCCCAAGGTAAATCTTCTTACCATTGACTTTTACCACGCTAATCAAGGAATTGGAATTGTCATCCCAAATTTTCTTTAATTCACCCGACGAATCAGTTTCATTTTCATAATTATAGAGCTGAATATCCATGTCTCCAAACTGAAAATGAGCATCCCCTTGTGCGATGTTTTGAATAACTGAAACACCTTTTTCTGCAGCAGTCTGTAAAACCTTATCATAGCCATACAGATTATCCCATAGACGTTCAGAATTAGTAATACGATTATCACTATATTTCTTAAGATAGACTCGGTCAACTGGATAGGTAGACAGTAATTCATCAACATTTCCAATATGATCGCTATGGGTATGAGTAACCAAAATAAAATCAAGCTTTTGGACACCCAATTCCTTCAAACGACGAAAGACACGGTCTGTTAGAACATGCTTATAAGACGTTTCAATTCCTTCTCTCCATGGATAGCGAGAATCACTTCCATCTGGGAAATCTAATCTTCTCCTGTATCCACCATGGCAAAATGTCCATTGCTTTCAAGAATAATCGCATCACTGCCTCCTTCTTGAACATTAATAAAATGGATTTTATTTCCTGAACTATCTTGAGCTTGTACATTACCATACCATGACAAACCTAAAAAAGTGCTTGCAAGGGCTAAACTAATCAATTTCTTTTTCATTCTTACTTCCTTAATCTCTCCAAAGTTTCTTTAAAAATCTCTGGGATATCTGCTGTGAATTCCAAGGTCTCACCTGTTCTCGGATGAGTAAAACCTAGAGTCTTGGCATGAAGAAATTGTCCATGCCCTTTCAAAGTCTTGCGAGGACCATAGACCTCATCACCAGCGACTGGATGACCAATATAAGCCATGTGAACACGAATTTGATGGGTGCGACCTGTCTCCAGCTGCAACTCCACTAAGCTATAATCACCAAAACGTTCCAAAACGTGGAAACGGGTAACTGCAGGTTTCCCTTTCGCAGTCACAGCTTGTTTCTTACGGTCTTTTTCACTCCGGCCAATCGGTGCTTCAATCACACCACGATCATTTGGAAGATTTCCATGAACAATCGCCCAATATTTGCGGAGAGACTTTTTATCCTTGAGTTCTTGGGCAAGTGCTAGATGCGCCTCATCGTTTTTAGCAATCATGAGAAGACCTGACGTATCCTTATCAATTCGGTGAACAATTCCTGGACGCAGAACCCCATTGATACCCGACAAGTCCTTAATATGATACATGAGGGCATTTACCAGGGTTCCACTGGTATGACCAGCACTCGGATGCACCACCATCCCCTGAGGTTTGTTAACGACGGCGACATCCTCATCTTGGTAGATGATTTCTAGCGGAAGATTCTCAGCTACATACTCTAAAACCTCTGGTTCTGGCACATGGTAAGTGACGACATCGCCTTCTTGAACTGTGTATTTAGCTTTCTTGACTTGACCATTGACCAAGACCTGGCCTGATTTGATTTGTTCATTCGCGAGACTGCGTGATAATTCTGTCAAATCCGACAAAGCCTTATCCAAACGCAAGCCACCAGTGTCAATTTTAATTTCCATTTATTTCCTCTTTTAACATTGCAATCAATAAAATAATCACTCCAACCGTCAGATAGCTATCTGCCACATTGAAAATTGCAAAATTGATAAAGTCAAGGTGAAACATATCCACAACAAAGCCCTGACTGACCCTGTCAATAAAGTTTCCAAGACCACCTGCGATAATCAAGGTCAAACCCAAGACCATCCAGAATGAGTCCTCCATGTGTTTATGTAGATACCAAATGGCACCCACCATGACTACCAATGTAATGATAGCAAAGAACCACTGCTGGTCTTGTAGCATCGAAAAGGCAGCCCCTCTATTTTGCAGGTAGGTCAAGCTAACGAAATTGGGAATCCAAGAGCGCACTTCACCTAGGGGAATCTGCTGGACGATATAGGATTTAACCAACTGATCCAGCGCAATCAAAAGCAGTACAATAACTGCCACTATTCCTCTTTTTTTCATGATTTCCTCTTTTGATTAAAATATTCTTGCATGACTTCTACAAAGAGGGTCCCAGCTTGACTAAGCTCCACTTCTTCACGTTTAACATAGACCATGCGATTATCTAGGTTATCCTTGAGACGAATAACTGTGATACCATTGACACTGTCACTATCTAAAATCCAGATCCAGTTGCATAGGCATCCGTCCGCTCCAAAATACCATTCAAGGTAGCACGATCAGTCACATTAAACATCTGCGAGCTCGCGCTGGTGTCGACAAAGTTCTCTGAATAATAGAGGTACTCGTCTTTCTCTTGAGTGAAACGAACCGTTGGTAGATCCGCTAAATCCTCCATGACCAATTCCTCTTTCTGAGCCAAAGGATGCCCCTCACGAAGATAAATATGGGTATGGAAGGGAATCAATTCAATGACCTTAAGGCCTAACTTTTCAACCCGTTGCATAATCCCCTTTTTATTTTGATTGTTGAGGTAGATAATCCCAATCTCACTATGCCCTTGCGCTACTTCGTCTAAGATTTGAACAGTAGTTGATTCAAAAATACGAAAGTTCTTATAATCAGGATAGCGCTCTGAAAAGGCCGTAATAGTTGGTGGCAAGAAGTCATAGTGCTGACTGGCAATGGAAAATTCATCTTTTTCTTCCTCAGGATTGGCATACTGATTTTGAAAAATATCAAATCCTTTAACCAATTCTTGCGCTTTTTCATAGAATTCCATACCACGACGGGTCAAGAAAGTTCCTGAGCTGGTCCGACGGAAAATCTTAAAGCCCAACTCTTTTTCCAAATCACGAACAGAAATGGACAGACTCGGCTGACTAACATACATCTTTTCAGCTGCTTCACGGAAAGTACCACTATTGGCAATAGCCACAACATAGCGTAATTGTTGAATGTTCATCTTCTACCCCCAACTTCTTTATCTTTTCATTATACCATATTTTTAGAAGTTTTCCAAAAAGGAAAAAAAGTCAGGAACTTTTCAAGGCTCAATGAATACTCTAATACCCCAATACAAGAATTAGAATGATATCTTTTTCAGTCCTCATTTTATTTCAAAGCAAATAAAAAAACAGCAAATCTTGTTGATTTACCGTTTAAAAGATGATACAAATTCAATTTCATATAAATTTATGAAAAAAAGCCCTCTAAACTTTACTTCTATCTCTATGAATCAACTAGAAAAAAACTCTTCAATCCTATTAGCTATATCTGGACTTACTTCCCAAATCCCAACATAAGGTTGTTCAATAAACTGTTTTTTTCTTTCATAGTGTATAAATAGGCTACACTATCATTTTCTTCATTCTGATGAGTGAATTTGATAATGATGTAATCTTTATCATTTGTCAGTTGATCATTGAAACTCTCAAAAGTTGTAGATTTGGACTGTTTCTGTATCTCCTTAATCAATTTTTGAAATTTCTTCTCTCTTGTTTATAGTTTTAACATCTTCAGAAATTTTTTTCTTCAAGGAAATTACAGAGACCGTTTCAGGTTCAGGAAGAATAAGTTTTTTTCTTACTAACACAAGCAGATAAAAACAAGAAAAAGAGATTGAACAGACTATCATTATGATAATTTTTTTCATACAAGTCCACATCCTTTCATTCTGCTTACTTTTTCTCTGAGATATAATTATAATATCAAACCTTATCCATTTTTACAATATCTTAGTCCCTTATAAAATTCATTGCTGTAAAAAGTTCTACTAGATTATAATTTTTTTCAACAACAGATAAAGTAGCTAACAAATTCGCTTCTTACATTGGTTTTTAAAAATATAGGGTATCAGCGTGGGTAGCAAAACAAAACAGGCTCTCCGAAAACTCGGAAAGCCTTATTTAATGCTACTTTCTAGCTTCCTCGCCTTTTACATTTTAAGGCTCGGGATAAAAAGGTTCACTGGACCTTTTTATTTAGCGATTGGGTAAACAGAAACTTGTTTTTTATCGCGTCCTTTACGTTCAAAGCGTACTACGCCCTCAACTTTAGCGAACAAAGTATCGTCTCCACCACGTCCAACGTTTACACCTGGGTAGATGTGTGTACCACGTTGACGGTAAAGGATTGATCCACCTGTTACAGTTTGTCCGTCAGCTGCTTTAGCTCCAAGACGTTTTGCTTGTGAATCACGTCCGTTTGATGTAGAACCTCCACCTTTTTTGTGGGCGAAAAGTTGCAAGTTGTTAAGAGTCATTTTTAACATAATGTTTTCCTCCGTGTTAGTTTTCTGTGATAACTCTGGTTTGGACGAACTCTGAAGAGTTCTCCGATAAGTTTGCCATACCTAAGAAAAATGATTCAAAGAATAACTGGGTCATTTCTCTCTGGTGTGAAGGAAGATCTTTTGGAATTTCAACCATCAGATAGCCACCTTCATCTTCGTTTAATTCTAAGATTGGTTCATAGCCTGCAAATTTCTCAATAGAATTGATAAAGTTAATGGCAAGCGTAGAAACCGATGCACACACGACATCAAAGCCGTATTCGCCACTCTCGGCGTGTCCAGTAATTTCCGCACTCCTCAGCTCGCCATCTTCGGCTCTCTCAAAGACTGCTTGTATCATGTGTTCTCCTTAAAATTAAGCGTTGATTGCGTTGATGACAACTTTAGTATATGGTTGACGGTGACCTTGTTTACGGTGGCTACCTTTTTTAGGTTTGTACTTGTAAGTAACAACTTTCTTTTGTTTTCCTTGTTTTTCAACAGTTCCAACTACAGTAGCTCCAGCAACAAGTGGAGTTCCGACAACAGTGTTTTCACCACCAACAAGAACAACTTCGTTAAAAAGTAACTTCTGACCAGCTTCAACGTTCAATTTTTCAACGTAAACTGCTTGACCAACTTCAACTTTAACTTGTTTTCCGCCAGTTTTGATAATTGCGTATGTGCTCATTATGCACCTCCTATGATTTTTTTGGGTTTCCCCGAATTTTTGTGAAGACTCGCCTAGCATCGTGGGACGAACCACTTAAAAGAAGAGCTCTAAGTATAACAAAGAATAAACTAGGAATTGAGCCGAAGGCATAACTTATGTTAGGCAAGGCGACAATGACGAAGTTTAAATTTGTTATACGACGAGCAACGATGTTCGTGCGGTTGCACAGGAACGTGCATAGTCAACTCTTCAAGTATAGCATATCTCCTATTTTCTTACAAGTAATAACACCTAAAATGAAGCTTTTTCTTTTACTTTTTTCCGCCACGAGGCAGAAAGCATACTGATGTAAAAAATGCTCATCATAATAGGAACACCAAGAATAGTCTTTTCATTATAGAAAATAGTCAAATAGGCTGAAAAGACAACGCCAAGTACAAAACTACTAAGCAGGCTTACAAAGATAATCCCTTCACGTAAAAATGGTGTGTGCTTGGTCCTAAAATAATCCCCAAAAGCCAACATGGTTCGTTTAATATTTCCTGTCATAAAGGCATTATTGTATGCAATCCCCGATACTTCACCAAAGGCAGTTGTCACCAAGCCCATACAAAAGGCTAAGGGCGGTACTAGATAGATATTATCTACAGTTTGCGGCACAAAACCAATAATGATTGATAAGATTGCCAAAGGAATCAGTGACAGAATTGGCTTTTTCACAATTCTCAATTTTTCCTTATAAACAGTTAATAAAAAGACTCCCATCATAAAAGCTAGCAAGGTCATTACTTTGGCACTGGCATCTGACACATTGTGTTGAATGAGCCCCACTGATAGAAAGACGACATTCCCAGTTTGTCCAGCTACAAGAGTGTTCCCTCGCACAATAAAAGTATAGGCATCTACATAACCTGCGCAAAAAGTCAAAAAAAGCGCTAGCCTCTTAGACTGACGTGATATTTTTCTTATAGGTAGTAACCTCATTTTTCCTCCCATTTCATTTACTCATCTCATTATTGTACCACTTTCTTTGGGAAAGTCCTAGTAGCTTATTTGAAATTTTTACCCCTTTGTTGGATAGTCACGTCTATCTATGTTATAATGAAAGAAGGATTTAAAATTGGAAAAGGAGTATTTATGCTAAAATTAGGTGCCATCGGAACTGGCGCTATCAGCCATCACTTCATAGAAGCAGCCCATACCAATGGAGAATATCAGTTGGTCGCAGTCTATTCTAGAAAACTAGAAACTGCAGCAACCTTTGCTTCTCGCTATGAAAATATCCAACTATTCGATCAAGTAGAGGACTTCTTTAAGAGCTCCTTTGATGTAGTCTATATCGCCAGTCCAAACTCCTTACATTTTGCTCAGGCAAAAGCTGCCTTGACTGCTGGTAAACACGTCATTCTTGAAAAGCCAGCTGTCACGCAGCCACAAGAATGGCTGAATTTGATTCAAACAGCTAATAAAAATCACTGTTTTATCTTTGAGGCAGCTCGTAATTACCACGAGAAAGCCTTTACTACTATCAAAAACTTTTTAGCAGACAAGCAAATCTTGGGAGCTAATTTCAATTATGCCAAATATTCTTCCAAGATGCCATATTTGTTAGCTGGTCAGACACCAAATGTCTTTTCAGACCGTTTTGCTGGTGGAGCCCTTATGGACTTGGGGATTTATCCCCTCTATGCTGCCGTTCGTCTTTTTGGAAAAGCTCAGGACGCAACCTACCAGGCTCAACAGCTTGACAATAGCATTGACCTAAATGGAGATGGTATCCTCTTCTACCCAGACTTTCAAGTTCACATCAAGGCTGGGAAAAACATCACTTCCAATCTTCCTTGTGAGATTTACACGACAGATGGAACCCTGACGCTCAACACAATTGAGCATGTTCGTTCGGCTATTTTTACCGACCATCAAGGCAATCAAGTCCAACTCCCTATCCAACAGGCTCCTCATACGATGACTGAGGAAGTCGCTGCATTTGCACAGATGATTCAGCAACCAGACCAGACACTCTACCAGAATTGGCTGGACGATGCAAGCTCTGTTCATGACCTACTATATAACATGCGCCAGACTGCTGGCATTAGATTTGAGGCAGAAAAATGAAAACTAAACTACCGACTGAATGGCAAGCACTGAGCGACCAGCTCGGTTTCCAAGAATTCACCCCCATTCAAATTCAACTATTTGAGCCCATTCTTGCGGGAGAAAATCTTCTAGGAGTGAGCCCAACAGGAACTGGTAAGACACTAGCTTACCTCCTACCAAGTCTTCTCCGACTACAAAAGAAAAAAGCGCAACAACTCTTGATTCTAGCGCCAAATACAGAACTGGCTGGACAGATTTTTGATGTATGTAAAACGTGGTCAGAAGCTATCGGTTTGACAGCCCAACTATTCTTATCAGGTTCAAGTCAGAAACGCCAGATTGAACGCCTCAAAAAAGGACCAGAAATTCTGATTGGAACCCCTGGCCGTATCTTTGAGTTGATTAAATTGAAAAAAATCAAGATGATGAATGTAGAAACCATCACCCTAGATGAATTTGATCAATTGCTAGATGATTCTCAGATTCACTTTGTCGAGAAAATCACCCACTACGCACCTCGTGACCACCAACTCATCTACATGAGTGCGACAACCAAGTTTGACCAAGAAAAGATTGCATCTAATACGCGAACCATTGATCTCTCTGACCAAAAACTGGACAATATCCAGCACTTCTACATGCAGGTAGACCAACGTCACCGCGTTGATATGCTACGAAAACTGGCTCATGTTGAGGATTTCCGCGGACTAGTCTTTTTTAACAGCCTATCAGACCTTGGAAGCGCAGAAGAAAAACTACAGTATCGGGATATCTTGGCTGTTTCCCTCGCTAGTGATGTTAATGTCAAATTTAGAAAAGTCATCTTAGAAAGGTTTAAAGACAAGCAACTAACCCTGCTCCTTGCAACTGACCTTCTGGCACGTGGAATTGATATCAATAGCCTCGAATGTGTCGTAAACTTTGATGTTCCTAGAGATAGCGAAACCTACACCCACCGTGCTGGCCGTACTGGTCGTATGGGAAAAAGAAGGTTATGTTATCACTCTCGTCACTCATCCAGAAGAACTTAAAAAACTCAAGAAGTTTGCAAGTGTACGAGAAATTGTCCTAAAAAATCAAGAACTCTATGTAAAATAAATTCCTCATTGAGGCTGGGCAAAAAGTTTTTAAAATCAAAAACGCATAATATCAGGTGTGCAAAAAACTTGATATTATGCATTTTTTTGTGAGAAGATTTACTTCATTTTCTCCTAAAATTGAGGTTTTATCTAGCCTCTTTTTTGTAAAACTACATAATATTTGTAGTAAAAAGTGAACTGCACCCCAAAAATCAGACAGAAAAAAATCTAAGTTTTGGGATGCAGTTCACTTTTTCCATTCTCTTATTTGAACGAAAGATTTTCTTTTTGCAAAAATATAAGGTGTTTTCATATCAGTGTTTTAAAACTATGAAAAAAACTCTCCAACTATTCTATTATACCATATAAATTAATAAATAAATAGACTTGTTTTTATTTTTGATGTATACTAATAACAGAAAGCGCTTTAAATTAAATAAAAAGGAGGTTTTATGAGGAAAGTAAATAAGGACATTTTATTCTTAACCGGAATCATAGTTTTATGTTTTGGTTTTTATTATTTCACATCAACCCCTATTATGCTGGGCCCGATGAGACACTGAAAGGAAGAATAAATTTATTCTTTTGGCAGCTATATTGGAGACCTATAGGAACTCTCAGTATCCTTTCGGGTTGCATTATGACTTTCAAAGGATTGAAAAAATAATCTTTTGATCATGAAGAAAGAAAATTTTTTTCTGATTAAACTGAAACTATTGTTTTTCTCTGTACTATCAAGTCTATTTTTCTTAGTCACAACATCTACGGTTTTTGCTGATATCTATCCTGGCACAAATTATGAAATTGTATCTAATCGTGTTGTAAAAGATATCAACACAGGAGAGTTATTGTCATTTTATACGACTGAACTTATAGACGCCTATTTAGAGTCTAAATCTACGTATCAAACTCGTTCTAATGCAACTGGTGTTGCAGACTATAGAACTAGCTACTCTCACTCTTATAAGAGTAGCGCTACATCAGGAGCTCTAAGTTCAACTGCTTATGGTGGAAAAGTTGGAGCTACCCTAACTTTAAGTGCAGGTGTTGGCTTTTCTGCTCCTGAGTCTGGGGCTGGACTTAGTTTAACTCACTCAGTCTCCCATAACATACCACCCTACACTTATGGTTATATTAGACTAAAAGCATCTTACACAGTAAATGTTCGTAAATTAGAAGTTAGATACTTAGGCACCAACAAATGGGTTCCAGCTGGTGAAACCTCTACTATATCGAATGTTAGCGTTTGGAGCGAACTAGTCACTTGGAAATAACTCATTAGATAGATCTGGACTTTACCAGGTCTATCTTTTTATTTTGGCTCTATAATATTTGTAGTGGGTAAATCCCCTATGGATATTATGGAGCCTATTTTGATGATAGAAAAAAAGTCCCATAAGATCTATAATGAAAAAGCGACAAAACAACTCATTAGAAAGATTCATATGGAACAATTACATTTTATCACAAAACTACTCGATATCAAAGACCCTAATATCCAATTTGTGGATGTTGTTAATAGAGGATACACACAAAGGAAATCATCGCTAAACTGGATTATGAGGCTCCATCTTGCCCTGATTGCGGAAACCAAATGAAGAAATATGATTTTCAAAAAACCGTCTAAGATTCCTTATCTTGAAACAACTGGTATGCCTACTAGAATTCTCCTGAAAAAGCGTCGTTTTAAAGTGCTATCAGTGCTCTAAAAATGATGGTCGCTGAGACTCCTCTAGTAAAGAAAAAAATCACCAAATCCCTCGTATCATCAACCAAAAGATTGCTCAGAAGTTGATTGAAAAGACTTCTATGACCGATATTGCTCATCAGCTGGCCATTTCAACTTCAACTGTTATTCGTAAGCTCAATGATTTTTCACTTTGAGCATGATTTTTTTCTCACCTTCCTGAGATTATGTCTTGGGATGAGTACGCTTTCACCAAGGGAAAGATGAGTTTCATTGCGCAAGATTTTGATAATCTCAGTATCATCGCTGTTCTTGAGGGAAGAACACAAGCTGTCATCCGAAATCACTTTCTTCGCTACGATAGAGCCGTTCGATGTCAGGTGAAAATAATTACTATGGATATGTTTAGTCCTTATTATGACTTAGCTAAACAGCTTTTTCCGAATGCTAAAAATCGTTCTAGATCGTTTCCATATTGTACAACATCTAAGCCGTGCTATGAGTCGTGTGCGTGTCCAAATCATGAATCAGTTTGAACGAAAATCCCATGAATACAAGGCTATCAAGCGCTACTGGAAACTCATTCAACAAGATAGTCGGAAGCTCAGCGATAAACGTTTTTATCGCCCTACTTTTCGCATGCACTTAACCAATAAAGAGATTCTAGACAAACTATTGAGCTATTCAGAAGATTTGAAACACCACTATAATCTCTATCAACTCTTGATGTTTCACTTTCAACATAAGAAACCTAACAAATTTTTCGGACTCATCGAGGACAATCTAAAGAAGGTTCATCCCCTTTTTCAGACTGTCTTTAAAACATTTCTAAAGGATAAAGAGAAGATTGTCAATGCACTTCAGTTACCCTATTCCAACGCTAAATTAGAAGCGACCAATAATCTCATCAAACTTATCAAGCGAAATGCATTTGGTTTTCGGAACTTTGAAAACTTCAAAAAACGGATTTTCATCGCTCTGAACATCAAAAAAGAAAGGACGAAATTTGTCCTTTCTCGAGGTTAGCTTTTTTCAACCCACTACAGTTGACAAAGAGCCTTTATTTTTTAAAAAAAGAACCTTGCAAAGCAAGATTCTTTCAATGTCTGACTTAAATAATTGTTCTTCTGGGAACTAAATCGAATTAAGCTTCGATTTCTGTAACCATACCTGAACCAACAGTACGTCCACCCTCACGGATAGAGAATGTAGTACCTTGTTCTACGGCGATTGGGTGAATCAACTCAACGTCGATTGTCACGTTATCACCAGGCATTACCATTTCAGTACCTGCTGGAAGTTCGATTGAACCTGTAACGTCAGTAGTACGGAAGTAGAATTGTGGACGGTAGTTGTTGAAGAATGGAGTGTGACGTCCACCTTCTTCTTTAGTAAGGATGTAAACTTCACCTTTGAATTTAGTGTGGGTTGATTGAACCTGGTTTAGCAATAACTTGTCCACGTTCGATTTCGTCACGTTGAACACCACGAAGAAGGACACCTACGTTATCTCCGGCAAGACCTTCGTCAAGTTGTTTACGGAACATTTCAACACCAGTAACAACTGCTTTTGAAGTCTCTTCTTTGATACCAACGATTTCGATTTCGTCGTTGACACGAACAGTACCACGGTCAATACGTCCTGAAGCAACTGTACCACGTCCAGTGATTGAGAATACGTCTTCGACTGGAAGAAGCAATGGTTTGTCAGTGTCACGTTCTGGTTCTGGAATGTACTCATCAACAGTAGCCATCAATTCCATGATGATGTCTTCAAATTTAGAGTCACCTTCAAGAGCTTTAAGAGCTGAACCTTGGATAACTGGAAGATCGTCACCTGGGAAGTCGTATTCTGACAAGAGGTCACGGATTTCCATCTCAACCAATTCAAGCAATTCTTCGTCGTCAACCAAGTCAATCTTGTTCATGAAGACGATAAGGTGTTTAACACCAACCTGACGTGAAAGAAGGATGTGCTCACGAGTTTGTGGCATTGGTCCGTCAGTTGAAGCTACTACAAGGATAGCTCCGTCCATTTGAGCGGCACCAGTGATCATGTTTTTAACGTAGTCCGCGTGTCCTGGAGCGTCGATGTGAGCGTAGTGACGTTTTTCAGTTTCGTACTCAACGTGCGCAGTGTTGATTGTGATACCGCGTTCGCGTTCTTCTGGAGCAGCATCGATAGACGCATAGTCTTTAGGTTGGTTAACTGATGAAGGCAAGCGACGTGCCAAAACAGTTGTGATAGCTGCAGTTAGGGTAGTTTTACCGTGGTCAACGTGTCCGATAGTACCAATGTTAACGTGTGGTTTACTACGATCGTATTTTTCTTTTGCCATTTGAGTAAAAGCCTCCAATAAAATATATTTTATAGATAGACAGTAGGCAATACAGTCTAACTTTCCTTACTATTTTATCAAATTTTTAGCTAAATTGCAAGTGTTTTTACAAAGTTTTTTTGTGAATTATTCTTAATCGGCTAATCTAAACGACACTTATACTCCTATCACTTAGCTAAACAAAAAGAAAAAAATCAGGGGTTTCCTGACTTTTACTTAGTTAATTCTCTTTCTCGTTCTTTCATTATTTTATGATTTTCATACAAACGTGATAAGAACTTAGAAATTTCTTTTAAGATAGAATAGGTTGGTACTGCGACAATCATACCAATGACACCATAGATATTACTGGATAATAAAAGTAATACTAAAATCGTAATTGGATGAACCTTCATCACACCGCCAACGATTCGAGGGTAAAGGATGTTCCCATCCACTTGTTGAATAATCAGCATATAAATAACTGCAATCAACATTCTATGAGGATCCGTAAAGACATTGGCGATAATCATCGGAATCAAGCCGATACTTGGTCCTACATAAGGAATGAGATTGGCCAATCCCGAAAAGATGGCAAAGACTAAAGCATATTTTAAACCGATAACGCTATATCCGATAAAGGCCAAACAACCGATAATAATCGCATCAATTGCGACTCCACTAATGTATCGAGCAATTGTCGCATTCAAATTTTTTAGCAGACCTGCAATATGCAACTTATCCCTCTTTAAAACAGTACGCTCAAGCATCGGCAAAAATTTGTTACCATCTAACAAAAAATAAACCAAAAACACAGGGGTCATAATAATAATCAAAACAGTACTAAAGAGGCAGATAGAACACTTCCGACACTATTTGTAACGCTATTTAGGATATTTTTGTAAAATATCAACATAGGATAAATTTAACTGTTGAATAGTCGTTTGAATATCTAAATTTTGAAAAGGCCGGATAAGTCGATAAATCTACAATTAAATCTTGTAAACGACTGTAGATAGTCTGGCTAGTCACAATTAAGCTGGTCAACTGATTGATCAAAAATCGGTAACAGATAAACTATGCCAATAACAAGCTCCCCAAACCAAAGCACACAAGGTTAATAGAATTCCAATGATGCGGTTAATTTTGAGATACTTTTGTAAAAAAATTTACAATAGGATTGGTCAAATAATATAAAAACCACCCAATAAAAAAATGGAATCATTATGGTGTTCGCGACGCTTACAAAAGGTGTAATAATCGCTCCCATCTCTCTCCATAAATAGAAGATGATGGTCAATAATAAAATCTCACTGGTCCAAAAAAATAATTTATTCTTACGAAACATGAGCTACCTCCATTCATCTATTTTACCACACTTTCAAAAAAAGCTTCTTTCTTCTATCATGAAACTGGGAATATTTTTTTTCTTTTATGTTAGAATAAACTTACTATGAAAAAATTCATTTTAACTTTACTAAGCTTATCCGTGATTGGGGCATCATCTACTGTTGCTGCTCAAGATTTTAATATTGCTGCAAAACATGCCATTGCTGTTGAGGCAAATACTGGTAAAATACTTTATGAAAAAGATGCAACTCAGCCAGTCGAAATCGCTTCTATTACAAAACTACTCACAGTCTACCTCGTTTATGAGGCATTAGATAAAGGAACAATCACCTTATCAACTCCGGTAGATATTTCTGATTATCCTTATAAGCTAACAACAAACTCTGAAGCAAGTAACGTTCCTATGGAGGCTCGTAATTATACCGTCGAACAACTACTTGAGGCAACATTAGTATCCAGTGCTAACAGTGCAGCTATTGCCCTAGCTGAGAAAGTTGCTGGCTCAGAGAAAGACTTCGTCGATATGATGCGGGCAAAACTCTTGGAATGGGGAATTCAGGATGCCACTGTTGTCAATACGACGGGTCTTAACAATGAGACTCTAGGGGAGAACATTTACCCAGGCTCTAAAAAAGATGAGGAAAATAAGCTCAGTGCTTATGATGTTGCCATCGTTGCCCGTAACCTCATCAAAAAGTACCCACAAGTTTTGGAAATCACTAAAAAAGCTTCATCTACTTTTGCTGGGATGACAATCACTTCTACCAACTACATGTTAGAAGGCATGCCTGCTTACCGTGGTGGTTTTGATGGACTAAAAACAGGAACAACAGACAAGGCTGGAGAGTCTTTTGTTGGCACTACTGTCGAAAAAGGCATGAGAGTTATCACAGTTGTTTTAAATGCAGATCATCAAGACAATAATCCCTATGCTCGATTTACAGCTACATCTTCACTAATGGATTATATTTCATCTACATTCGCACTTCGCAAAATCGTTCAGAAAGGCGATGCCTATCAAGAGAGCAAAGTCCCTGTACAAGACGGAAAAGAAGATACAGTAACTGCAGTGGCCCCAGAGGATATTTATCTAATCGAACGTGTTGGGAATCAATCTTCCCAATCTGTTCAATTCACTTCTGATTCTAAAGCAATCCCAGCACCACTTGAAGCCGGAACAGTAGTTGGACATTTGACTTATGAAGATAATGACTTGATTGGTCAAGGTTACATCACTACAGAACGTCCTAGTTTTTGAAATGGTAGCAGAAAAGAAAGTTGAAAAAGCCTTCTTCTTAAAAGTTTGGTGGAATCAGTTTATCCGATTTATCAATGAAAAATTATAAAATATACTGGGCAAAATATTGCTTCAAAGTAGAGACAGAGCAAAATAAGCTTTAAAGTTAAAAACGCATAGCATCAGGTATTAAAAACTTGATATTATGCGTTTTATTGTGGTACGATTTACTTCGTTTTCTCCTGAAATTGAATTTTATACTCAATGAAAATCAAAAAGCAAACTAGAAAGCTAGCAGCAAGCTGTACTTGAATACGGTAAGGCGACGCTGACGTGGTTTGAATTTGATTTTCGAAGAGTATTACCCCAGTCTCTTTTGAGACATTTTATTCATTACTTTAGGAAGACAATTACTAATCTCCGTTGGTAAGACCACATAATGTTCTTGAGCTAGTTCTTGGGCTATGGCTGAATGAAGATGAGTCGCTACGGTTACACGCTCGTAGATACTGGCTTGTTTAAACTGGCCTGCAAATCCTGCAATCATCCCAGCCAGAGTATCTCCCATTCCCCCAGTCGCCTGATAAGGACCGCCAACCTGTAACTGGTAATAATCAGATTGGCTAGCTTGCCAGATACGAGTAGTCGGACCTTTTTCAACTAAAATCGTTCCTTGAGGGAAGGAAGTCAGGGCATTAGCCGTTGCATCTTCCTTTTGCTTTTCAATAGAAATACCAGACAGTTTTTCCCATTCTTTTTGGTGGGGAGTTAGGATAAGCTGGTTAGAAGGAAATGACAACTGTGTCCTAGCAAAAATAGTCAGGGCACCTCCATCTACAATCAAAATCTGATTCTGTCTTAAACTAGCAAAGACCTGTTTGACTAGATCCTCTCCAAAAGCATCGTCCCGTAAACCAGGCCCCAGTAAGATCACTTCTGCCTTCTCCAACTGCTCTTTTAACAATTGCTGGTCTTGAAGAGAAAAGGCCATAGCTTCTGGTAAATGGCTGTGCAGAGCTGGGATATTCTCCTTATCCGTCCCAACAGTCACCAAACCAGCGCCACTTTTAACTGCTGCAATGGCAGACATGATAATAGCTCCCCCATAAGGATAAGTCCCACCCAGCAAGAGCAGACGACCGTAATCCCCCTTATGACTGTGACGAGACCGCTTGATAATGACTTTTTCTAGTAAGGTTTGATCAATCACTTTCATCGTTTTTTCCTCAACTATCCTTTACCTGATTGTTTTAAGACAATCCGATACACTTTTTTTAGTCCACTCTTCCAAACCTTCTCCATCATGGTCAAGATAATACACCCTATCTAATAATCGACTTGGAATAATATTTTCAAATTGGCACTTATTATGAGTTGGAATAATGCAAATATACAACTCACTTAATAAATTAAGCATGTCCTTAATTTTTGCAACATGATAGCCATCAAAAATATAGCCAGTAACTTTAATCAAATCTGTATAGATAAAATGAAAACTCACTCCAGGAATAAACTTGTCTTGTAATTCTTTCTCTGTGGGGACTCGACCTAATAAACGCTCCATCGCTAATCGATAACCAGAACTTGTATTTGACCACCCTAACATTACATAGTCAAAATAATCTATCGGATCAGATGCAGCATTTCGACTATCCAAAACCAACTCCTCAGCATCTCGACCAGAGGCTTCTACAGCAGATAAGAGCTGACCAGTTTTAAGAATAGAAATCGCTGCATCTATAGTCGTAGTATGACTACAGTAGTCTGAAGTCACTAACCTCTTATGTAAATCATAAGTCGAGGCTACTCTTTTATCTGTAGGGGTAAATGGTGGCAGAAAAGGAGGTTGACAGAGGTAATCTAAAATTTCTTTTTAAACAAGAATCAGTACACTCGATACTTGTTTGACGTTTATGAAGTTTTTCGTAAGCTATAAATTTAACAATTTTTTTCTAATTCCCACTTTTGAATATTTGGATAATCAATTAGTGCTAAGTGATATATTCCATCCCATTGCAAACTATATTCTCCATTATAAATTTTTTTAAAAATCATCTAATCACCTCACTTTATTATACTACAAAAGGAGGGTCAGACCTCCTTTTATTTATTTTACCTTAAATTCCGCAAAGGTCTGTAAGATTTTAGCTGCCACTGCTGGAGAAGGTTCTCCTTTTAGCTCTAACGTTTCATCTGCATATGGAGTAAGACCAGCAAAATCTCCTATCTGGACTGAATAGAGAGATGTTTTAAACAGTTCAATATCATTTTGGTCATTTCCAAAAGCAATAAAGTTCTCTCCACATAACTTTTCAACAGTTGTCGCCTTATGAGTATCCCAGGGATTGACATAAAGGCACTTTTCATGGGCATGATAGGACAGATGAGCCTGCCCCAGTCTTTCTAGCTGACCGAGCAGGTCATCAAGCAAATCCTCATGGTCTCCCATATAAATGACTACCTTAATCGGAGTACCCAAGTCCTTGAGGTTCTGATGACGAGCTACCTTTAGGGGATCCACACTAGCGATAAATGGAATCTTCTCCATGATCTGACCACTATAGTCAAAGCAATCGTCCACAAAGAACGGGAGATTGTAGGTCTGGCAATAATCTACTAGCGCCTGATAAACTCTAGTATCGAGATTTCTTTCATAGATAGCTTTCCCCAGATAATAGGCTACGCCACCATTCAAACCTATAACCAAACGCTGACTGAGATCGGTACCTAATAAGCCCAAACAATCCCGATAAGAGCGAGCTGAGGCAAAAACAACCTCATGCCCATAATCGCTAGCCTTTAAAAGAACCTGCTTAATCTCTTCATCTATGGTCATATAGTCAAAAGACAGCGTCCCATCCAGATCAAATACGAATTTCATCTTCCTAGTCCTTGTTTAGTGTACGAAGCGCTGCCTGATAAGTTTGTTCCATCAGCATAGTAATGGTCATAGGACCGACACCTCCGGGGACTGGCGTGATATGGCTAGCAAGTGGTGCAACAGCATCATAGTCAACATCACCACAAAGCTTGCCATTTTCATCACGATTCATCCCAACGTCAATGACTACCGCACCGGGTTTCACAAAGTCAGCAGTCACAAACTTGGCGCGACCGATTGCGACTACAAGAATATCTGCTTTAGCAGCCACCTTGGCAAGATTATGAGTTCGTGAGTGAGTCAAGGTTACTGTCGCATTTTTAGCCAAAAGAAGCTGAGCCATAGGTTTTCCAACGATATTGGAACGACCGATGACGACCGCATTTTTACCTTCCAAGTCAATCCCATATTCATGGAACATTTCCATAATCCCTGCAGGTGTAGAAGGAATCATGACTGGATGACCAGACCAAAGACGTCCCATGTTTAGCGGATGGAAACCATCTACGTCCTTTTCAGGATCAATGGCCAACAAAACCGCCTCTTCATCGATATGTTTTGGTAATGGTAACTGGACCAAAAATCCCATGCCAAGCTGAATCTTGATTGTATTTGGCAATCAAGTCTAACAATTCTGCTTGGGTAATTGTTTCTGGAACTCGCACAACTTCACTACGGAAACCAGCCGCAAGGGCTGACCTCTCCTTATTGCGAACATAGACTTGGCTGGCTGGATTGTCCCCAACCAAAATCACCACCAAACCTGGTACCAAACCTGTTTCTTCTTTTAATCTTGCAGTCTTTTCAGCCAACTGTCCTTGTAACTTAGCTGCTAGAGCCTTCCCATCAATAATCTGTGTCATATCACTTCTCTTTTCTTTCAAATTATCTTCCATTATACCAAAAACTACTGGCCCCCTCTAACACTTCTTTTCTAGGCTATCCTATAGTTTCAAACTATAAGAAAAAGCTCTGGTCGAGCTTTTATCATCTATTTTTTCTCAGGCAAGTTTTTCAGGACTTCTTCTTGACTTTGGGAGCAGGTAAGTGGGCATACATCTCTTTGATTAACTTCGCTAGAAAAGACTTATCTTCAAGTTCTTCTAGCAGAATCATCTCCTTGGCTCCTTCATAAGGACGTTCAAGCCTAGGCTGTCCCAGCTGATACAAGACTGCCTTCACAGGCTTCAGTAAAAAACGATTATCATAGATTCCACCAATGATTTTCCCACGATAATAAAGGATGTACTCCCCCATCATGGAACGGTAACTTATCTCCTCTAGTTCTGATAACTGTTCGAGAATAAAGGCTAAATATTCCTTACTTGAGGCCATGCTTCCTACTCCTCTTCTTCCTATAAACCAGATCCTACAAAACCTTACTCAAGAAGTCCTTAGTCCGTTGTTCTTGGGTTTGTTCAAAAATCTGTTCAGGTGTTCCGTCTTCAACAACCACACCGTCTGCCATAAAGATGACACGGTCTGCCACCTCACGAGCAAATCCCATTTCATGCGTTACGATAACCATGGTCATTCCTGACTTAGCTAGGTCTTGCATAACAGCCAGCACCTCACCTACCATTTCAGGGTCCAGGGCTGAAGTCGGCTCGTCAAAAAGCAAAACATCTGGTTCCATAGCTAAACCACGCGCAATGGCAATCCGTTGTTGCTGGCCACCTGACAAACTCTGTGGATAAGCAGTTGCCTTATCTGGTAAACCAACTTTTTCCAAAAGTTCCTGAGCTCTCTTCTCAGCAACTGCCTTACTTTCACCTTTGGTCTTAATAGGAGACAAGGTAATATTTTCCATCACAGTCATATTAGGAAAGAGATTAAATTGTTGGAAAACCATGCCCATCTTTTCACGCATGGCAAAGAGATCATTCTTCTTATCCGTAATATCGACTCCCTCAAAGATAACCTTCCCCTTGGTCGCTTCTTCCAACAAATTCATAGAGCGAAGCAAGGTAGATTTCCCGCTACCTGAAGGACCGATGATCACGACAACTTCTCCTCTTTTAATCTCGAGGTTGATGCCCTTCAATACTTCATTCTTTCCAAAGGATTTATGTAAATTTTCAATTTTTATCAGGGTTTCTGTCATTATTTCTTATCTCCTTGTCCCATACGTTTTTCAAAAGCTTTCAAGGCTACTGTCAAAATAGAAGTCATAATCAAGTAGTAAAAGGCTGCAAATAAAAGTGGTGTTAAAGGTAGATAGGTTGTTGTAGAAACTGTTGTAGCTCCGTTCCACAACTCCATAACACCGATAGCTGATAAGAGAGAACTATCCTTGATAATGGTGATAAATTCGTTCCCCAATGCTGGCAAGATATTTTTGATAGCTTGTGGCAAAATCACATAGCGCATAGCATTTTTAGGACGAATCCCTAAAGAATAGGCCGCCTCTAACTGACCTTTTGGAACCGCATTAATCCCAGCCCGAACAGTCTCAGAAACATAAGCACCACTGTTCATAGAAATAATCAAAATTCCTGGAATCAGACGAGACAGATCAACACCCAAAATCCCAACCTGAATAGTCGGGGCATTGATATGCATTAGAGCAAAGGCAATCATAATCTGAACCATCATCGGTGTCCCAGCGGAAAATCCAAACATACAAGTTGGCGAGCCAAACAAGCGGTTTAAACTTTGAACGTTGCCCAAAAGCCAAGACAACACCCAAAATAGTCCCCAAAAAGACAACACAGATAGAAATGAGAACCGTCACAACAGCCCCATAGTTAAAATAAGGTAAATACTTAGGTAAAAAAGAAAAATTCATAGTCACACTGCTTTCTAAAATAGAATACTGTATGATTATAACATGTATTGAATTAAAATTCAAATATTTTGTCTAATTTATTCAAAAAAATCTTTTAAGCTGGTAGAATTAGTGAGAAATCTTAGTTTTTTCTAGTCAAGTTGACCTCCTTTATGGTAAAATAGTAACGATAAGAAATGAAGGAGAATCAAAATGGAATCACATTTGGTTAGAATCATCAACCGCCTTGAAGCAATGGCAAAAGACGGCGGAAATTTAAAACGTAATTTTGAACGCGAAGGAGTTGTTGTTGCAGAAGTTGCATACAGCCACGACGAAGAAAACGGCTCAATCTTTACCCTTCGTGATGTCGAAGCTCGCGAAACTTATACGTTTGACAGCATTGACTTGATTGCAATGGAGATTTACGAACTCCTTTACTAATACAAAACGGCTCTTTGTCAACTGTAGTGGGTTGAAAAAAGCTAACCTCGAGAAAGGACAAATTTCGTCCTTTCTTTTTTGATGTTCAGAGCGATGAAAATCCGTTTTTTGAAGTTTTCAAAGTTCCGAAAACCAAATGCATTTCGCTTGATAAGTTTGATGAGATTATTGGTCGCTTCTAATTTAGCGTTGGAATAGGGTAACTGAAGTGCATTGACAATCTTCTCTTTATCCTTTAGAAATGTTTTAAAGACAGTCTGAAAAAGGGGATGAACCTTCTTTAGATTGTCCTCGATGAGTCCGAAAAATTTGTTAGGGTTTCTTATGTTGAAAGTGAAACATCAAGAGTTGATAGAGATTATAGTGGTGTTTCAAATCTTCTGAATAGCTCAATAGTTTGTCTAGAATCTCTTTATTGGTTAAGTGCATGCGAAAAAGTAGGGCGATAAAAACGTTTATCGCTGAGCTTCCGACTATCTTGTTGAATGAGTTTCCAGTAGCGCTTGATAGCCTTGTATTCATGGGATTTTCGTTCAAACTGATTCATGATTTGGACACGCACACGACTCATAGCACGGCTTAGATGTTGTACAATATGGAAACGATCTAGAACGATTTTAGCATTCGGAAAAAGCTGTTTAGCTAAGTCATAATAAGGACTAAACATATCCATAGTAATTATTTTCACCTGACATCGAACGGCTCTATCGTAGCGAAGAAAGTGATTTCGGATGACAGCTTGTGTTCTTCCCTCAAGAACAGCGATGATACTGAGATTATCAAAAATCTTGCGCAATGAAACTCATCTTTCCCTTGGTGAAAGCGTACTCATCCCAAGACATAATCTCAGGAAGGTGAGAAAAATCATGCTCAAAGTGAAAATCATTGAGCTTGCGAATAACAGTTGAAGTTGAAATGGCCAGCTGATGAGCAATATCGGTCATAGAAGTCTTTTCAATCAACTTCTGAGCAATCTTTTGGTTGATGATACGAGGGATTTGGTGATTTTTTTCTTTACTAGAGGAGTCTCAGCGACCATCATTTTAGAGCACTGATAGCACTTAAAACGACGCTTTTTCAGGAGAATTCTAGTAGGCATACCAGTTGTTTCAAGATAAGGAATCTTAGACGGTTTTTGAAAATCATATTTCTTCATTTGGTTTCCGCAATCAGGGCAAGATGGAGCCTCATAATCCAGTTTAGCGATGATTTCCTTGTGTGTATCCCTATTAACAACATCCACAAATTGGATATTAGGGTCTTTGATATCGAGTAGTTTTGTGATAAAATGTAATTGTTCCATATGAATCTTTCTAATGAGTTGTTTTGTCGCTTTTCATTATAGATCTTATGGGACTTTTTTCTACAACAAAATAGGCTCCATAATATCCATAGGGGATTTACCCACTACAAATATTATAGAGCCTACAAAACAAGCTGGGATTATCCCTGCATGTCTAACCAAAATCCTTTTTGTCTCACAAATAGGATTTTTTTTATAGTTCAAATTCACAAAGATTTTCATTGTAACAACTTATCATAGCTACAATCTTTTTACTTGCTTTTACACCCCAATCCTGCTATAATGAGAGTATAGAATTTTGACTATTTTTGACCTTTATACGGGTCAGGCTAAAGAAAGAAATGAGGTAGATGTATGCTTTGTCAAAACTGTAAAATCAATGACTCAACAATTCATCTTTATACCAATCTCAATGGAAAACAAAAGCAAATTGACCTCTGTCAAAACTGCTATAAGATTATCAAAACAGATCCTAACAATAGCCTCTTTAAAGGTATGACGGATTTGAACAATCGTGACTTTGATCCCTTTGGTGATTTCTTCAATGACCTAAACAATTTCAGACCTTCTAACAACACTCCTCCGACTCCCCCAACCCAATCAGGTGGAGGTTACGGTGGAAACGGCGGTTATGGTTCCCAAAATCGTGGACCTGCCCAAACTCCGCCACCTAGCCAAGAAAAAGGCCTGCTGGAAGAATTTGGTATAAACGTAACTGAAATTGCCCGTCGTGGAGATATTGACCCTGTGATCGGACGCGACGATGAGATTATCCGTGTCATCGAAATTCTCAATCGTAGAACCAAGAATAATCCTGTTCTTATCGGTGAACCTGGTGTCGGAAAAACGGCCGTTGTCGAAGGCCTAGCTCAGAAAATTGTCGATGGCGATGTTCCACATAAACTCCAAGGTAAACAAGTCATCCGTCTGGATGTGGTTAGCTTGGTTCAAGGAACGGGTATCCGTGGACAATTTGAAGAACGTATGCAAAAACTCATGGAAGAAATTCGCAAACGTGAGGACATCATTCTCTTTATCGACGAAATCCATGAAATTGTCGGTGCGGGTTCTGCAGGCGATGGCAATATGGATGCTGGAAATATCCTCAAGCCAGCCCTTGCTCGTGGGGAACTGCAACTGGTCGGTGCTACTACCCTCAATGAATACCGTATCATTGAAAAGGATGCTGCCTTAGAGCGTCGTATGCAGCCTGTTAAGGTTGATGAACCAACCGTGGACGAAACAATCACTATCCTCAAAGGAATTCAAAAGAAATACGAAGACTATCACCACGTTCACTATACCGATGCTGCGATTGAAGCAGCTGCAACTCTTTCCAATCGTTACATCCAAGATCGCTTCTTACCTGACAAGGCCATTGACCTCTTAGATGAAGCTGGTTCTAAAATGAACTTGACCTTGAATTTTGTGGATCCTAAAGTAATTGATCAGCGCTTGATTGAGGCTGAAAATCTCAAATCTCAGGCTACACGAGAGGAAGATTTTGAGAAGGCTGCCTACTTCCGCGATCAGATTGTCAAGTATAAGGAAATACAAAAGAAAAAAGTCACGGACCAAGACATTCCTATCATCAGCGAGAAAACCATTGAGCACATTATCGAGCAGAAAACAAACATTCCTGTTGGTGACTTAAAAGAGAAAGAACAATCTCAACTCATCCATCTAGCCGAAGATCTCAAGTCTCATGTTATTGGACAGGATGATGCAGTTGATAAAATTGCAAAAGCTATTCGCCGTAATCGTGTCGGTCTCGGTACGCCTAACCGCCCAATCGGAAGTTTCCTCTTTGTCGGGCCAACTGGTGTCGGTAAGACAGAACTTTCCAAACAACTAGCTATTGAACTTTTTGGTTCTGCTGACAGCATGATTCGCTTTGATATGAGTGAATACATGGAAAAACACAGCGTGGCTAAGTTGGTTGGTGCCCCTCCAGGTTATGTTGGCTACGATGAGGCTGGTCAGTTAACGGAAAAAGTTCGTCGCAACCCATACTCTCTTGTTCTCTTAGATGAAGTGGAGAAAGCCCATCCTGATGTTATGCACATGTTCCTTCAAGTCTTGGACGATGGTCGTTTGACAGATGGGCAAGGACGGACCGTCAGCTTCAAGGACGCCATCATCATCATGACCTCAAATGCTGGGACTGGCAAAGCCGAAGCTAGTGTTGGATTTGGTGCTGCTAGAGAAGGACGGACCAACTCTGTTCTTGGTGAACTCGGTAACTTCTTTAGCCCAGAATTTATGAACCGCTTTGATGGTATTATAGAATTTAAGGCTCTCAGCAAGGACAACCTCCTTCAGATTGTCGAGCTTATGCTAGCAGACGTTAACAAGCGCCTTTCTAGCAACAACATTCATTTAGATGTAACGGACAAGGTCAAGGAAAAATTGGTTGACCTTGGTTATGATCCAAAAATGGGAGCACGCCCACTTCGTCGAACTATTCAAGATTATATTGAGGACGCAATCACTGACTACTACCTTGAAAATCCAAGCGAAAAAGACCTCAAGGCAGTTATGACCAGCAAGGGAAACATTCAGATTAAATCTGCCAAAAAAGCTGAAGTAAAAACTTCTGAAAAAGCAGTATAAATCCTATAGAAAAGGAGTAGAAAATGAAATTTTTCTGCTCCTTTTTACTAAAATCACTATAAGTTCTTGACAGCTTGCCCTTTGTCCATTATGATAATAATAAAGATTCTATAGAATGAGGAAAATGCAATGGCAAACCCGACTTTTGGTGAAAAAAAAGAGAATGTGACTTACCAGCTCCGCTATGGTGTGTACGCAGTTATTCCGGATGAAGAAAAAAACCAAATTGTCTTAGTCCAAGCTCCCAATGGTGCTTGGTTCTTACCAGGTGGTGAAATTGAAGCAGGTGAAAATCATCAGGAAGCCCTAAAGCGTGAATTGATTGAAGAGCTTGGCTTCACAGCTGAAATTGGTGCCTATTACGGACAAGCTGATGAATATTTCTACTCTCGTCACCGTGATACCTACTACTACAATCCTGCCTACCTCTATGAAGCGACTTCCTTCAAAGAAGTGCAAAAACCACTAGAAGACTTTAATCATATTGCCTGGTTCCCTATTGATGAGGCTATTGAAAACCTTAAACGTGGTAGTCATAAATGGGCTATCGAATCTTGGAAAAAACAGCATAAGATTGACTAAATCAAGCTACTTTATTCAAAAAGTGCTATAATAGAATTAGAAAATTGGAGGAAATGTTATGAAGCTTATCAATACGACAAACTCACACTCGCAACTTGTAAAAAGCCAACTAGAAAGTACTGATGCAACTCTTGTTGAGGTTTATTCTGCAGGGAATACCGATGTTATTTTTACCCAAGCTCCGCTTTACTATGAAATCCTCATCTCAAACAAACACCGTGCTATTCACGAAACTGAAATTGAATCCATCCAAGAATTTTTCTTGAAACGTAAAATTGATAAGGACTCTATTGATGAGGCTAATATCAAAACCCTCTACTCAGAGAAATTAATTGGAATTTCAATCCCAATCAAGTAAAGAAGTTGAATAATATTCAATAAAAATCAGAGAGCAAACTAGTAAGCTAGTCCCAGGGGGCTCAAAGCAGTGCTTTGAGGTTGTATATAAGACTGACGAAGGCAGCTCAAAACACTGTTTTGAGGTTGCAGATATAACTGACGAAGTCAGTCACATATAATATAATCCAAGGCGAAGATGACGGAGTTTGAAGAGATTTTCGAATAGTATAAAAACTCGATTTGAGAAAAAATCCATTAAGTCTTTCCATAATAAAAACGCATAGTAGTAAGATTTTCTACATCTGCTATTATGCGTTTTTATAATTTCTGAACCCTTTTGATAAAGATTACGGCTCTACCTTATACTCAATGAAGAAGCAAAGAGCACGCTAGAAAACTAGCCACAGGGGGCTCAAAGCATCACTTTGAAGCTACAGATAAGACTGACAAAGTCAGTATCATATATAAGGCAGGGCGAAGATGACGGGGTTTGAAAAGATTTTTGAAGAGTATTACTATAAAAAAGATGGCTCTATAATATTTGTAGTGGGTAAATCCCTATGGATATTATGGAGCCTACTTTGTTGTAGAAAAAAAGTCCCATAAGATCTATAATGAAAAGCGTCAAAACAACTCATTAGAAAGAATCATATGGAACAATTACATTTTATCACAAAACTGCTCGATATCAAAGACCCTAATATCCAAATTATGGATGTCATTAATAAGGATACCTACAAAGAAATCATCGCTAAACTGGATTATGAAGCCCCATCTTGTCCTGATTGCGGAAGCCAAATGAAGAAATATGATTTTCAAAAACCATCTAAGATTCCTTACCTTGAAACGACTGGTATGCCTACTAGAATCCTTCTGAAAAAACGCCGTTTTAAGTGCTATCAGTGCTCAAAAATGGCTGTCGCTGAGACTCCTCTAGTAAAGAAAAATCACCAAATCCCTCGTATCATCAACCAAAAGATTGCTCAAAAGTTGATTGAAAAAACTTCTATGACCGCCATTGCCCATCAGCTGGCCATTTCAACTTCAACTGTTATTCGCAAGCTCAATGATTTTCACTTTGAGCATGATTTTTCTCGTCTGCCAAAGACTATGTCCTGGGACGAATATGCCTTCACTAAGGGGAAGATGAGCTTTATTGCTCAAGATTTTGATAATCTCAATATCATCACTGTTCTTGAGGGAAGAACACAAGCTGTCATCCGAAATCACTTTCTTCGCTACGATAGAGCCGTTCGATGTCAGGTGAAAATGATTACTATGGATATGTTTAGTCCTTATTATGACTTGGCTAAACAGCTTTTTCCGAATGCTAAAATCGTTCTAGATCGTTTCCATATTGTACAACATCTAAGCCGTGCTATGAGTCGTGTGCGTGTCCAAATCATGAATCAGTTTGAACGAAAATCCCATGAATACAAGGCTATCAAGCGCTACTGGAAACTCATTCAACAAGATAGTCGGAAACTCAGCGATAAACGTTTTTATCGCCCGACTTTTCGCATGCACTTGACCAATAAAGAGATTCTAGACAAGCTTTTGAGCTATTCAGAAGATTTGAAACACTACTATAATCTCTATCAGCTCTTGCTTTTTCACTTTCAGAATAAGAAACCTGAGAAATTCTTTGGTCTCATTAAGGATAATCTAAAGCAGGTCCATCCCCTTTTTCAGACTGTCTTTAAAACATTTCTAAAGGATAAAGAGAAGATTGTCAATGCACTTCAGTTACCCTATTCCAACGCTAAATTAGAAGCGACCAATAATCTCATCAAACTTATCAAGCGCAATGCCTTTGGGTTTCGGAACTTTGAAAATTTCAAAAAACGGATTTTTATCGCTCTGAACATCAAAAAAGAAAGGACAAATTTCGTCCTTTCTAGATCTTAACTTTTCTTCAACCCACTACAGTTGACAAAGAGCCGATTTTT